>OJIJ01000088.1_pt1 | contig 13934 bp, 11 predicted proteins | sample 1595891 | NCBI WGS metagenome assembly OJIJ01 (sample SAMN05416853, study PRJEB24817) | seawater metagenome | isolation source: Sea water | place: Canada:Atlantic | collected 2013-11 | reverse complement strand
TGGGCTCGGAGATGTGTATAAGAGACAGGATAAGAAGAGACTTACTAATAAGAAAGATAGCTTATGGGTAGAAGAAGAATCTTTATACCAAAGATGTGGTAGTTGTCATCATCTACATGATGTAAAAGAATTCACAGCTAATCAGTGGCCTCAAATAATGAAAACAATGCAGAACAATGCAGGTTTTACAAAAAATGAAGCAAAAAATGTAAGTGTATTTTTACAATATAAATCAATTCAGGAGAAATAAAATGGAAACTTCAAGAAGAAATTTTTTAAAAGTAGCAGGTTTAGTTGGAGCTAGTGTTCCGTTAATGTCAGCAAATTTATCATTACTTGATAAGAAAAAAGTTGTTACAAATGGTACTCACTGGGCTTTAAGTGATGTAACGATTAAAAATGGTGTAATTATTAGTAATAAACCTATTGGAATTGACCAAAAACCATCTTTAATGGAAAAATCGTTAATCAGTAGAACTTATAACCAAACAAGAGTTGAGTATCCTCACGTAAGAGAAGGGTTTCTTAAAAACAGACATAATAGTGATACAACAAAAAGAGGAAGTGAAAAGTTTATCCGTGTTTCTTGGGAAAAAGTAAATGAAATTCTTCATGAAGAGATGATAAGAGTTAGAAAAACTCATGGAGAAAGATCTTTATATGCTGGAAGTTATGGATGGCAAGGTTTAGGTAAATTTAATGGTCCAAGAACACTGTTAAAAAGAATGTTAAATGCAACAGAAATACCATTTGTTGACTCTATAGGAAACTACTCAAATCAAGCAGTAAATGTAATTTCTACTCATACTATTGGGACAAGTCAATACCATAAACATACGTCTTTAGATTTAATTGCAAAACATACTGATAATCTAATTTTATTAGGTTGTGATTTATTAAAAACTAATCAAATTGCGTGGGTTGGAACACTTCATGAAGCTTACCCTGAATTTGAAAAATTAAAAATGGCTGCTAAAAATAGAAATATGAAAGTAATTTCTATTGATCCAATGGTAACAGATACCGCAAAATATTTAAATGCTGATACTATTAAACTTGTTCCAAATACAGATGTTGCATTATTATTAAGTATTGCATATTATTTATATACAAATAACTTACATGATAAAAAGTTCTTAAAAAAATACACAATAGGTTTTGATAAATTTAAAGACTATATTATAGGTAAAGATGATGGTATTAAAAAAACTCCTGCTTGGGCTTCTAAAATAACAAGTATTTCTGAAAATGAAATTATTAGACTTGCTAAATTAGTATCAAAAGGTACAACTATGTTTATGCCAGGTTGGTCAATGCAAAGAGGTGATCATGGAGAACAACCTAACTGGATTATTTATACAATAGCTTCTATGCTAGGGCAAATTGGACAAGATGGTGGTGGATTTGGATCTTCTTTTAATTATGCAAATTCAGGGGCAAGTGTTCATGTAGGTGTTGGTGCTCCTGGTATTACTTCATTAAAACCTAAAAAGAAATATCATGATGCTATTCCTGTTGCAAGAATTACAGATATGATGATGAATCCAGGGAAAACAATTGATTATAATGGTAAAAAGATTACTTATCCAAAAATCAAAATGATTTGGTGGGCTGGAGGAAATCCTATGCATCATCACCAAGATAGAAATTCTATGGTTGAAGCATGGCAACAAGCTGAAGTAATAGTTAATCAAGATCCTTTCTGGACAGCAAGTTCAAGAATGGCAGATATTGTATTACCAGTTGCTACAGAAATTGAAAGAAATGATATTACAAATATTGGTTCTAGAACTAATATGGCATATATGGCTATGAAAAAAGGTATTGAACCCGTTGCAGAGTCAAAAACTGATTTTGATATTTTTAAAGATTTATCTGCTAAATTTGGTAAAGAAGAAGTATTTACAGAGGGTAAAGAACCTATGGATTGGATAAAAGAATTTTATAATAGTTCAAGAAAACAAGCTAAAATGAAAAAAATCAATATGCCAACATTTGAAAAATTTTGGGATAAAGGTCTAATTACATTTGATGAAAAAGCAAAAGATTCTGATACATATAATGCATTTGAAGATTTTATAAATGAGCCTTTAGATAATCCATTAGGAACACCTTCTGGAAAAATTGAGATTTTCTCAAGCAAAATTGCATCGTTTAAATATGATGATTGTCCTGGTCATCCTACGTGGATGGAACCTGTTGAATATTTAGGAAATAAAACTAAAGAACATCCATTACATTTAGTAACTCCACATCCAAAATTTAGATTGCATTCTCAATTAGATAATACAATTATGAGAGAAGTATATAGTGTTCAAGGAAGAGAACCAATTATGATAAATCCTAAAGATGCAAAAGCAAAAGGAATTAAAGATGGTGATTTAGTACTTCTTTCAAACAAAAGAGGAAAAGTACTTGCTGGAGCAATTGTAACTGATGATATTAGAGAAAACGTAGTATCTATGTGTGAAGGTTCTTGGTATGATCCTGTTGAACCTGGAAAAATCGGAAGTTTATGTGCTCATGGTGATGTAAATTTAGTAACATTAGATAAAGGAACATCAAAATTAGCTCAAGGTCCTGTTGTAAATTCAAACCTTGTAACAATTGAAAAATACACAGGAGTAATTCCTCCTATAAAAGTATTCTCAAAACCTAGAGGTGCATAATACAAAATTCTTCACGCATTAAGCGTGAAGAATTATTTAAACTACGAACATGAACTTTGCTAAAACTATTATTACAATTCCACATACTAAAACAAATTTATGAAAATGTCTCATAATTGGATGTGGTTGTTTTTTGAATAATTTTCTAGATAGTGAATATACAATCCCCGATGCAATTATTAAAGCGATAACTACTTTTAACATAAGAAGTTGTTGTAATGTACTATTGAAAACTCCTAGGTCAGAATTAATATATTTTGATAACATAAATCCACCAGAGAGAACAATTATTAAAACAGTTGCTGGGAAAATTGTTCTTGCTCTATTTGATAATGCAGTAGTAACTTTTTGTTGTTCTTCTTCCTTTAATACTTTTTTCATTGCAGGAAGTACGATTACGTCTGCAAAAACAAAACCTATGAAAATTACTGCACAAAATAAATGTATTGTTAGTGCTATAGTATATGCCATTTGAATATCCTTTTATTTAATTTGAAAACTAAACTACAAACATAAATTTTGCAAGAACAACAATCGCTATTCCTAAAACTAATGCATATGTATGAAAATAGTTCATAAAACCAATAGGTTCTTTTTTTGTAAGTTTGCAATACATAGTATAAATGACTCCTAGTACAATAAGAAGTACAAAAAAGACTTTTATCATAAGTAGAATTTGCATAGAACTTGAAAAGTATCCTAGTTCACTATTTGCATACTTTGTAAACATATATCCGCCTGTTCCCATTAATAGTAAAACTATAGGAGGATAGATCTTAAGCCCACGTCCAACAATAGCTTCAATCATATTAGTGTGAAACTCTTCACCAAGTTTATTTTTAACTGCTGGGAAAACTACAACATCTGCGAAGATAAAACCTATGAAGATGATTGCAGATAGAAGGTGTACGATTAAAATTAAAGTGTATTCCATTATTTAAACCTTTTGAGTAATGAATTGTTTTTTGAGAATTATAATCAGTATTGGATTTGTTTTCATTGATAGGGGTCAATATTTAACTTTTACTTTAAACTCAACCCAACTCTTTGTTTTTCTAGGTCTATAGAAACAACTTTAATTTTTTCTAAATTTTGATTAATACTCAAAATTTCACTTGGGTGATTAATTCTTTTTGTACTTATTTGTGAGATATGAAGTAGGGCATCATTTTTTAGTCCTATATCTACAAAAGCTCCAAAGTCTGTGATATTTCTAACAATCCCAGTTAGTATATATCCTTCTTTAAGGTCTTCAATTTTTGTTACGTCACTTGCAAATGTAACTTGATTAAATTCATTTCTCACATCGTATCCTGGCTTTTTAAGCTCATCTATAATATCTTTTAGTTTTAGTGGTGTTATGTTTAGTTCATTTGCTATTTGTTCTATTTGATTATCTTTTATATCTTCAATTATGTAATTTTTTTGTAAATTCTTTGCCGCAGTATAATCTTCAGGGTGAATAGCTGTATTATCTAAGATAGATTTCCCATCTTTTATTCTTAAAAAACCTACTGCTTGTTCATATGCTTTTGCACCAAGACCTTTTACTTTTAGTAGTTCACTTTTGCTATTGAACTTTTTTATAGTATTTCTGTGCTCTACTATATTTTTTGCTAATTTTTCAGAAATCCCTGAAATAAAAGATAATAATTTATATGAAGCAGAATTTAGATCTACTCCCACCTTATTTACTAAATCCACTGTTGTATTTTCTAGTTTAAGTCCCAACTCTTTTTGGTTTACATCATGTTGATATTGACCAATTCCAAGTGATTTAGGGTCAATTTTTACAAGTGTAGCCATGGGGTCTCTAAGTCGTCCTGCTATTGAAATAGCTCCTCTTATAGTTACATCAAGGTTTGGATATTCTTCTGCTGCAATTTTCGAAGCAGAGTATACACTTGCTCCTATTTCACTTACAATGGCATAGTTTATATCTAGGTTATTTTCTTTTATAAGATTTGAGGCAAACTCTGCTGTTTCTCTTGAGGCTGTTCCATTTCCTATTGCAATAGAAGTAATCTTATATCTTTTGATTAAGTCTAATATTACTTTATTTGAAGCTTCAATATTTTGTTTTGGTTTTGTTGGATAAATTACATTTGAGTCTAAATAAATTCCATTTTCATCAATAACTGCAAGTTTACATCCTGATACAAAACCAGGATCCATTCCTAAAATCACTTGATTTACAAGTGGTGCTGTTTGAAGTAACTCTTTTAAATTTTTACCAAAAAGTTCAATTGCTTCTAATCCTGCTTTTTCTTTTAAAGTGTTTATAGCTTCTCTTTTTAAACTTGGAAGAAGAAGTCTTTTTAATCCATCTTTATATGCATCAAAAACTATATCTTTTGATGAATTAGCCCATTCTGGTATTTTGTATTTTCTGATGTTTTCTAAGATATGTTTTTCATCTATATCTACTTTTATTGTCAATTGCTTTTCATTTACTGCTCTTAAAATTGCTAAAGTTCTATGTGGTTTGATATATTTTATTTTTTCATTTTGATTTGCAAAGTTTGCGTAAACTCCACTTTTATCAAATTCTTTTCCTTCTTTAATTTGTATTTCACCCCAGTTTGAAATTAGGTTTCTAATAATCTCTTTTGATCTAAAGTCATCTGCATATCTCTGGGCTATTATATCTTGAGCTTGTTTTATAGCATCATCCGTAGATAAAACTTTATTATTTAAGAAATTTCTAGCTTTTTGATTTATTTCATTAGTTGAATGTTTTAAACTCTGAATAATATTTGCAAGTGGTTCAATACCATTTTCTATTGCACTACTAGTCCTAGATGATTTTTTATCTTTAAAGGGACTATATATATCTTCACAAGCTTGTAATGTTTTTGCATCTTCAATACTTTTTTTAATTTTTTCATTTAAAAAGTTTTTCTCTTCTAGTAAAGTTACTATTTCTTCTTTTCTTTTGATAAGTTTCTGACTGTATGTAAAGACTTGCTCGAAAGCTCTTAAATCTTCGTCACTTGCATTTCCTGTTAAATCTTTTCTATATCTTGCAATAAAAGGAATAGTACAACCTTCATCAAGTAAGTTAATTATATTTTGTATATGCTTATTTGATAAAGTTGTTTCTTCTTTGATTAGGTCAATTAAGTTGCTAGTCAAGAGTTATTTCCTTAAAATCGCTTCTTGTCATGTATAGAGGTTTATTTCTTTTGGCTCTTACTGTATATACAAATGAAATTTTTGCTTTTTCTGTTTCATTTTTATTTGCGTGGTGAAGTGTTTTACAATGAAATAATACGATATCACCTTTTTGTAAATTTGTATGTACTTTTGTTTTAATTAATTCTTCATTTTTAGTATCTAAAAAGTTTGAATCTTCATCAAATTGTTCTTTTTCAAATTCCATTTTATGAGATTTAGGAATAAATTCTAAAAGACCATTTTCTAAAGTCTCATCATCTAAACTTAACCATATTGAAATTAAATCATCATTTTTAAAACTCCAATAACGTCTGTCTTGATGCCAAGAAGTTCTAGATGATTCTTTTGGCATTTTAGTCATAATAGAGTTATGATGTGCAAGGGATAAAATTGGGATATCATTTAGAAGTTGTTTTAAAATAAGTCTAATCTTTTTATGTGTCATCCAAGTCTTAAATATCTCTTCTCTATCATAAACCTGTCTTAGTCTTCTTACAGTTATATCTTTTGTTTCTTTTCTTAAATAGTCTGCTTCTGTTTCTATTGGTGCTTGTTTTTCTTGTAAATGTTTATTTGCTTTTTCTAATATATCATTACAAAGTTGTTCATCAGCAAAGTTTTTTAAAATTAAGAAGCCATTTGTATTAAATTCTTCTACTTGTTGTTTTGTTAGTTTCATATACTCTCATTAAAAATAAATTTGCTCATTCTACTTTAGTTTTTATATCACAAAGATTAATCTTATATAATATAAGTGAATAAGTATTCAATATTTAAGCTAAATAGTCCTATAATTATAAATTAATATAATAATCTTATATAAGGAGAGTTAATATGAAAAAGTTTATTTCTACACTTGCACTTGGGGCATTTCTATTTACATCATGTGCAGTAGCAAGTCAAAAAGAGGGACTAAATGTTGTCCTTACATCAGGTGATACTCAAACACAAATGATGGCAATGGTACTTTCAATGATGACGATAAAGGCTAAAAAGAAAGTGAATATTACAATGTGTGCAGCAGGTGGAAAACTAGCTCTAAAGAGTACAAAAACACCAGTTTTTGAACCAGCTAAAAAATCGCCAACTATGTTGTTAAATGTATTAATTAAAAAAGGTGCAAGTGTTCAAATATGCCCATTATATTTACCAAGTATAGGTGAAGATGCGAGTGCATTAATTGAAGGTATTAAAGTTGCAAAACCACCAAAAATTGCAGCTCAGTTACTTAATGGTGATTATACTACTTTAAGTTATTAGAAATTAAGAGGAACTTTCCTCTTAATTTTATGGATGTACTTCTTTTAAAGCATCACCAATTTGAGTAATAGTTCTAACTGTTGCTACACCTGCTTGTTCAAGTGCGGCATATTTATCCTCAGCAGTTCCTTTACCCCCATCAATAATTGCGCCAGCATGACCCATTCTTTTACCTTTTGGAGCAGTAACTCCTGCAATATATGAAACAACAGGTTTAGTTACATATTGTTTTATAAATTCAGCAGCTGCTTCTTCTTTTGCTCCACCAATTTCACCAATCATTACAATTGCTTTTGTTTCAGGATCATCTTGAAACATTCTTAACATATCAATAAAATCTGAACCAGGAACTGGATCTCCACCAATACCTACACAAGTACTTTGTCCAAAACCTGCGATAGTTGATTGATTTACTGCTTCATATGTTAATGTACCCGATCTTGAAATAATTCCAACTGATCCTGGCATATGAATTGACTCAGGCATAATCCCCATTTTACATTGTCCTGGAGTTATAATTCCTGGACAGTTTGGACCAATAAGTCTTGAACCATTTAAATCAATTGCAGCTTTTACATCAAGCATATCAATAGTTGGAATTCCTTCTGTGATACATACAATTGTTTCAATACCATTTTCACTTGCTTCTATAATTGAATCTTTACAAAAAGGAGCTGGTACATAGATAATAGAAGCAGTTGCTCCTGTAAGTCTTTTAGCACATTCCACAGTGTTATAAATTGGAAGGTCTAGATGAGTTTGTCCACGTCTACCTGGAACTACACCACTTACTACATTTGTTCCATATGCAATTGCTCTTTGAGTATGGAAACTAGCTTGTGAACCTGTTAAACCTTGAACTAATACTTTTGTATTTTTATCAATTAAAATAGCCATTAGTTTGCTCCTTTTGTAAGTTCAATAACTTTTTGTGCAGCTTTATCTAAGTTTGATTCTTCATAAACTAAAACATCTGAATTCCTAATAAGGTCAAGACCTTCAGCTGCATTAGTTCCTTCAAGTCTTACAACAATTGGAATATCTAAATTCATTTTTTCAGCTGCTGAGATAATACCAGAAGCGATAATATCACATCTTACGATACCCCCAAAAATATTCACTAAAATGCCATTTACTTTTTTATCTGATAGAATAATTTCAAAAGCCTGAATAACTCTTTTTTCATTTACACTTCCCCCAACATCTAAAAAGTTTGCAGGTTCCCCTCCATGAGTTTTAATTAAATCCATAGTTGCCATTGCAAGACCTGCACCATTTACCATACAGGCAATATTTCCATCAAGTGAAATATAATTTAAATCTAATTTTTCAGCTTTTAATTCTCTTTCATCTTCTTGTGACTCATCTCTAATTTCATTCATTTTTGGCTGTCTGTATAATGCTGAATTATCAACTTGAATTTTTCCATCAAGACACATTAAGTAACCTTGTTTTGTAATCACAAGTGGATTTACCTCAATAAGTGAAAGATCATTTTCTACAAACATTTTATACATCTTTTGCATTAAATCAATCATTTGTGCAGACAGAGTTTTATCTAATTCTAAATCGTCACATATTTGTCTACATTGAGCAGGCATAATTCCAACAATAGGATTAATAGGATTTCTTAATATCTTCTCAGGAGTTTTTTCAGCAACTTCCTCAATTTCCATACCACCTTCACTTGAAGTAATGATGATTATTCTTTGTGTTGTTCTATCTACTGCAAAAGCTAAATAGATTTCATCAAGAATATCACAAGGTTCTTCAATAAAAATTGAGTTTATTGGTTGTCCGTCACCTGTTGTTTGGTGAGTTTCTAATCTACTTCCTAACAGTCTTCTTACTTCTTCATTTGCCTCATATTTTGAATCTACAAGAACAACTCCTCCAGCTTTTCCACGTCCACCGGCATGAACTTGGACTTTTATAACCCATTTATCTTTTCCAATATTTCTTAAAATATCATCAAGTTGTGATGGATGAGTAAGTAATTTTCCTTTTGTTGTAGGAATATCATATTTTCTATATAAATTCTTCGCTTGGTATTCATGAAGATTCATAAAGTATCCTTTTAAATTTTATCTTTGTTTCAAAAAGGAACTTATACCAAAAGACTCATACGAAAGTGCTTAAAAATGATTTTTCTGAAGTTGTATTTAAGTTTATAAAAGAGAAGGCATAAAAAAAGGAGAAAGTAAAAACTCTCTCCTTTTTAGATTATTTATAGAAGTTTATTATAAAACTGGTGATTTAATAACCATCATTTTTTCATTTGAACACTCTTCCATAGAATGGTGAATTCCACCCATACCAAGTCCAGAAGCTTTAGCTCCTCCAAATGGCATCCAGTCAACTCTAAATGCAGTATGGTCATTTACCATAACAGCAGTACCATTTAATCTTTTTACAGCTCTTAAAGCAGTATCAATATTTTTAGTAAATACAGCTGCTTGGAAAGAAACTTCTAAAGAGTTAGCTCTATCAAATGCTTCTTCAATATCAGAGTATGAATAAATACATACAACTGGTCCGAATACTTCTTTAGTAGAAACTAAAGCATCATCAGCAGGGTTAACAATTACAGTTGGTTCATAACATGATGCAGAAATTCTTTTCCCACCTGTTAAAATTTTACCACCTTTAGTAACAGCTTCATTAACCCACTCTTCAACTCTATTTACTTCATTGTTGTTAATTAATGGACCAACTTCAGTTTTAGGATCTAATTGATCTCCTACAACTAATTTTGACGCATAATCAGAAAGTCTAGAAGCTACTTCGTCAGCAATTGATTCATGAACAAATACTCTTTGAACAGAAACACAAACTTGACCAGCGTGGTAGAAACCACCTTTTCCAATTGAAGGAATTAAGTCATCAATATCAGCGTCAGCTTCAACAATAACAGGAGCAACTCCACCATGCTCTAATGCAACTCTAGTACCGTTTGCAACTTTAGAGTTTAAGTACCAACCAACAGGACCAGAACCAATAAATGTTAATGCATTTACTTTTGGAGATGTAGCTAATAATTCCCCACCTTTTCTATCACAAACTACAGCTTGGGCCCAACCATCAGGAAGACCAGCCTCTTTTAAAATCTCAACTACTTTAATAGCTGACATTGGAGTTTGAGTAGCAGGTTTAATAATAACAGAACAACCAACAGCAATTGCAGGAATTACTTGGTGAATTGCTAAGTTAAGTGGGTGATTGAATGCAGAAACTGCCGCAACAACACCAATAGGTTCTTTGAAAGTATAAGCCATTCTTCCTGCAGATGAAGCCGTGTGACCCATTGCAATTTCTTTACCTTCTTGAGCACCTAAAGCTTCAATAGCTAGTTTAACACCATTGATTGCTCTATATACTTCAACTTCAGAATCCATCCAAGGTTTACCACCTTCACTAGCACAAAGTTTTGTTAACTCTGGAACTTGTGAAGACATAATCTCTACAACTTTTTCTAAAATCTCTACTCTTTTATATTTAGGAAGAGCATTTTTATGGTCATCAAAAGTTGTTCTGGCTTTTTCTAAAGCTGCTTCTACTTCCGGAACTGAACCAAATGGAACAGATCCAACAACGCTATCATCAAATGGTGATGTTACTTCAATTGTACTCATTCTTATCCTTCTTTTTTTAATTTTTTCTTATTATAGCATACAAGCTTTTTCAGCTAATAACTCATTTAAAATTTTGTGATTAAGTGAGTAATCAACAGCTAAATCAATAAGGTGAACACCTTTTGAATTAACACATTTTTCTAAAGTTTCAGCAAAGTCTTCACAAGATGTTGGTCTATAACCATGTGCTCCAAATGATTCAGCAAACATAACAAAATCAGGGTTACCTAAATCAAGTCCAAAGTTTTCAAATCCCATACCTGCTTGTTTCCATTTAATCATTCCATATGAGTTATCATTAAGAATAACTACTGTCATATCAATACCAAGTCTTACAGCTGTTTCCATCTCTTGGTCATTCATCATGAATCCACCATCACCACAAACAGCAACAACTTTTGAACCAGGATTTACCATTTTAGCAGCCATACCAGAAGGAAGACCTGCACCCATAGTTGCAAGAGCATTATCTAATAATAACGTGTTTGGTTTAGCACATCTATAGTTTCTTGCAAACCAAATTTTGTATACACCATTATCAAGTGTTACAATATCATCATCACTTGTTAACGCTTGTCTGATTGTTCTTACTGCTTTTTGTGGTAAAATTGGGAATCTTGTATCTCCAAAATATTTACCTAATCTTGTTCTAATCTCATCTGCTAGTCTAATATAGTAATCAAAGTCCCAATGATCTTGTTTAGAAACATTGTTTGTGATCTTTTCCATACTTGAACCAATATCACCTACAACATCTAAATGTGGGAAATAAGTATCATCAACTTCAGATGGGAAGTAGTTTAAGTGGATTACTTTTGTAGCACCTTCCTTGTTTTCCATAAAGAATGGTGGTTTTTCAATTACATCATGACCAACATTAATAATTAAATCTGATCTTTCAATTGCACAGTGAATAAAGTCATCTTTAGATAATGCTGCAGTTGAAAGACATAGTTTGTGGTTTTCATCAATAACACCTTTTCCCATTTGAGTAGAGAAGAAAGGAATTCCAGTTTCATTAACAAAATCAGTTAAGATACCAGATACTTCAGATCTATTTGCAGCGTTACCAACACATAATAATGGTCTTTTTGCTTTTTCAATCATTTTAATTGCATCAGCAATTGATTTTTTATTAGCTGTAGGGTATTCAAATTCTTGAACAGGATAGATATTATCATCACAATTTTCTTCAGCTGAAATATCTTCAGGGAATTCAATATGAACAGCACCTGGTCTTTCAGTTGTAGCTATTTTAAATGCTTCTCTAATCATAGCTGGAGAGTTATTTCCATTTACAACTACTTTTGCATATTTAGTTAGTGGTTTCATCATTCCAACAACATCAATAATTTGAAATCTACCTTGTTTTGATTTTTTAATTGGTTTTTGACCAGTAATCATCATCATTGGCATAGCACCAAGTTGTGCATAAGCTGCTGCCGTTGTAAAGTTAGTAGCACCAGGTCCTAAAGTTGAAATACATACTCCAACTTTTCCTGTTAATCTTCCATAAGTTGCAGCCATAAAACCTGCACCTTGTTCATGTCTTGTTAAAATTAGTTTGATTTTATCTGATTTTCTAAGAGCTTCTAGTAAATCTAGATTTTCTTCTCCTGGAATACCAAAAATATATTCAACACCTTCATTTTCTAACGCTTTTATAAATAAATCTGATGCGTTCATTGTCTCTCCATTTTTTATTTAAATTATATATCGCAGTTTCACACAATCTTATTTAAAAGTTGTTAAAATATTATCATGATGTAACAATTTTTAAATAAGTGCGAATAAACGACACAGTCGTACTTCTAATATTATATTTAGTTTAAATTAAATTAGTAAAATCACTTATTAATATTAAAAAAATTCTTATAAATAACTGTATATTTTTTATAAGAAAGAATATTAAATATTACCTATAGTTAAGGTTTATTTTGCAAAATTAATAAAATAGGTTTGTTTGTTTTTTGAGTTTGTATTGTAAATTCATCATTTTCATACCGTAATGAAATATAAGCCTCTTCATCATCATTATTTTTTAAAATAAAAGCATTGCTTCTATTATATGCTATATCTGTAAAACCAATTTTATTATATTGATCTTCTAATTCTTTTTTTAAAGATTTAAAAGTGACTTTATGTTTATCATGAATAATTACTTTGTGTAATTCTTTTTTCTTTTTTTCAATTATATCTCTTATTGGCTCTGAATCGTTCTTAGTAGATATATTTAGAGATCTTGGTTTAATATATAAATATGCACTGGATAATGCACTAATAGAGAAAACTGTAATAAATACATTTAGAAAAGAATAAAGTATATTTACATTAGGAGATATAAGTTTTATCAAAAATTCGATTAGTAGGGAATAAACTAATCCTACACTTATAGAAAAAATCAAAGGAAATAAAATCATTGAAAATAAGATTAATAGTGAATGTCCTTTTGTAAGTTTCCAAGAAGTATAAAAAGATGATTCTTCATCGCAGGCAGTAGCTGGATATATAAATGATAGTCTTGCAGTTAATATTACAGCTATAAATATAGCAAGAAATATTCCTATGAAAGGGATAAAGACTAAGACGGCAACTGGAATTGCTATGATTATCACCATTAAAATACTTTTTAATAGAAATTTAAATTCTCTTAATCCAAAAATATATGATCCAAATTTTGGTACAGAAGAAGACCCTAGTATTGTAATTCTATGAGTGGTAATGGCAATAGAGAAATTTATCATAATTAATAAAAAGATTAAAGCTAAAGATATTATTGATTCATTTGTCTCAAAGTTTAAATTTTTTATGTCAATATCAATTGAAGTGATAAATTGTGGAACATAGAAGTTAATAATAGATATTAATATTGTAGGTATAAGTAATCTTTGTAAAAGTGCTTGACTATTTTTAAAAACAGTATCAAAAGTATTAACTATAATTTTTTTATACAAAGTTTTAATCCAATAATAATTTTCCGGATTATACCTTAAATAATTTTAATATTTATTTAAACAATAAATTAAAATAAATAGCGTAATTTACTTGTTAGTTTAAAAAGAAAAAGAAAAGATTTAAGAAATCTCTTCTTTTATTTGTAGTAGGTCTTCAATTTTTTGAATATATGGGTCTTTTTTAGATTCTACCTGTCTCTTATACACATCTGACGCTGCCGACGAAGAGGATAGTGTAGATC
>OJIJ01000085.1_pt1 | contig 14491 bp, 16 predicted proteins | sample 1595891 | NCBI WGS metagenome assembly OJIJ01 (sample SAMN05416853, study PRJEB24817) | seawater metagenome | isolation source: Sea water | place: Canada:Atlantic | collected 2013-11 | reverse complement strand
GCTCGGAGATGTGTATAAGAGACAGCTTATATATAATTTCTTTCTCTTCAATAGTTTTTGCTACTTTATATTCTTCTTCTACATTAAGTATCTTTTCAAGGCTTGTTTTAATATTTTCCACATCTTCCAAGCTCATTACATGATTATATTTTCCATGTCCCGTATAAAAAAGAACCTTTCTTAAACTATCAAATATATTTTCTATCTCTTTATCTATGTTCATCTATTTTTACCTCAATATATATTCTTTTCATGAAAAGTAGTTTAACTAAAAGTTTTTATATTTTATTTAAACATATTGAATAGGTAAATAATAAGTTGCTTCAAACTTCTCATCTTCTTCTAAAAACTGGTTTTTTCTAAAAATTGCGTATGAAGGATTTGTTGTTGTCTCAAATCCACTTTTTGGTAACCAATCATGATATGCCCATTGAACAAACCTAAGAGCATCACCAATTTGTCCACTTATCTCAAACGTCGCATATAAAGATTCTGGGGTATAAAAATAAGGAAGGTTTGTATCTGACAAGTCAACATTACCCTTAGGAATAACTCCCGCGACATAAAAACAATCTGCATGTTGTGTAATAGCAGGATTATCATGATAAATGGCAACTTCTTCATATTCTTTTATATCATTTGTATATACCCAAGCTTGAAGTTTCTGCCAAACTTTTTTTACTTCAGGTGTGATATAGCCCTTATTTCTAATGTAATACATTTTTCTAGCTTTTGTTTTTACTACTTTTGGTTCAATTCTTTCAAAATCAGAATTTTTAGAACATGATATTTCTGAATTTTCTAAAATCTGTGTTGAGTAGTCTTTATATCCACCATTTCTCCACTGTTTTGGTGTTTGATGAAATCTCTCTTTAAAAGCTCTAATAAAAGATGTTTGAGAACTATACCCACACATATTTGCAGTTTCTGTTATTGTAGAATATTTATTAGTTAAAAGAAGATTTGATGCTTTTTGCAATCTAATTGATTTAATAGTTTCATATATATTTACACCCATTATCTCTTTAAATACTTTATGAAAATGAAATTTACTAAGATTAAACTCTAAAGCTAAATCATCAATATTTATATCTGTATCTATATGCTCATAAATATAGTACATAGTATTATTAGCTATTTGAACATTTTTATTATATGTACTTCTTTTTTGCATTTTATTCCTTATTTATATAATCTTAACATAAAAAGATAATTTTTTGAACAAAAATAGATAACTTTATCAACACTTTATGTGAAGAAAAATTCTTTTTTAGTTGATAGAATCTTATAAAAATTAATAAATATCTTAAAAGGAGTAGTTTAATGAAAAGAAATGATTTATTATTAGCAATATTGGTTACTTTCATTTGGGGAGTAAATTTTTCAGTAATTAAACTTGGGCTTACTTCTTTAGATCCATTTATACTCTCAGGTCTAAGATTTTTATTTTGTGCATTACCATTAGTCTTTTTTATAAAAAAACCAAAAGTTCATATGAAATATATTATTACTTATGGTCTACTCTTTGGAGTTGGACTTTGGGGGATAGTATCTCTAGGTATATACTTCGGAATATCTGCAGGAATGGCTTCACTGGTTTTACAAATGACTGTATTTTTCACAGTAATACTTGCAAGTATTATGTTAAATGAAACAATTGATATTTCAAAAAAACTTGCATTTATAATTGCATTGTTAGGTTTAACATTAATTATTGCAGTAACAGATGGTTCTGTTACTATCCTTGGTTTTGTTTTAGTTCTTATTGGTGCACTATCAATGAGTTTTACAAATATCATAATAAAAAAAGCAGGAACTAGAAATGTATTCTCATTCATGGTATGGGCAAGTTTATTCTCGCCTATTCCATTATTTTTATTAGCATATTTAACACAAGGAAGTATTGTATTCACAGGTTTTACTGAGAACCTTGATGGCATAGCAATATTTTCAATACTATTTCAAGTCTACCCAACTACACTTTTTGGATACTGGATATGGAATAGTCTATTACACAAGTATCCAGCTTCAAGTGTAGCACCTATAAGTCTACTTGTACCTATATTTGGATTAGCAGGTTCATATTTTATTTTTGGAGAAGAAATAGGTTTTATAAAAATCCTTGCTTCACTTATAATTATTTCAGCATTAATAGTCAACCTATATGGAAATAGACTATTTATAAAAATTTACAAAGGAGCATAAATGGAAGAGTTTTACACAGTAGCAATGATACTTTCAATTGCAACATTTACATTATCAACAGTTTCAAGCCCAGGGCCAAATAATATTATGCTTTTATCTTCAGGTCTTACATTTGGATATAAAAAAACAATACCACATATGTTTGGAATCATGATAGGTTTTCCATTTATGGTTCTTCTTGTTGGATTAGGACTTGGACTTGTATTTGAAAAGTTTCCAATAATATTTTCTATATTAAAAATTGTTGGTATTTTATATCTATTTTGGATGGCATTTAAAGTTGCAACAAATAAAGGCTCTTTAGAAGTAAAAGAGGGTGAAAAAAGTAAACCTTTTACTTTTCTACAAAGTGCAGCTTTTCAATGGGTAAATCCAAAAGCTTGGATAATGGCTATCACAGCAATATCTATCTTTGTAACGTCAAAGGATGATAGTTTGACACAAGTTGTTATCATCGCTCTTATTTATCTTTTATCGTCTATATTCTCTACAAATGCATGGACTGCGGGTGGAGTTGTTTTAAAACGGTTTGTTAAAGACCAAAAAGTTGTTAGAATATTGAATATTGTGATGGCTATTTTATTAGTTGCTTCTGTTTTGCCTATTATTTTTGAATAGTTTTTTATCTTTTCTACATTTTAATTAGATAAAATTCGAAAGATATAAACTTTAAGAAAACTGGACTAAATTGAAAAACTATTTTGAAATGCTTTTAGCTATTGTTATTGCTACAATTGGCTCAATAACCTTTATATATTTAAATCTTCCACTACCTTGGTTATTGGGTTCAATTTTTATAACATCTATTATAATTAGATTTGAGAAACTTCCTATTAAAAAACCAAATCATTACTTTACAACTCCTGCTAGAGTAATTATTGGAGTAACTATTGGTAGTGCTTTTACCCCAACAATCTTAAGTCAGTTAGATAATTATATTTATTCATTAATGTTAGTAGTTCCATATGTAATATTAACTGCATTTTTTGGAATACTTTATTACTGGAAACTGTTAGGTTTTGATAAAAAAACTGCTTATTTTGCATCAATGCCAGGTGGAGTTATTGAGATGGTTCTTCTTGGTGAAGAGATGAAAGCAAATGTTGCAAAGATAACATTGGTTCAATCTTCAAGATTACTTTTTATAGTCCTTAGTCTTCCATTTATCATCCAATATATTTTTCACATTGATATTAGTGGTAACAAAACAATTACTGCACCATTAAGTACTCTAGATATAAGTGATATGATTTTACTTTTAATAGTCGGAATTTTAGGTGCCATTATAGGGAAGAAACTAAAATTACCTGCTGCATATCTAATGGGTCCAATGGCACTTAGTATAATAGCCTTTGGAACTGGAGTTGTAGGATCAAAGCCACCAGATGAACTACTAAAGTTTGTTCAAGTTGTATTAGGTACCACTATAGGATTTACATTTATTGGAGTTAAGATAAAAGAGATAGTAAAAGTTCTACTAAGTACTTTAGGACATTTTGTAATACTGGCCATAATCTCTGGAATTTTTATTTCTATTGCTTTTGGGTTATTTGATTTTAATGTGCTTTCAATTCTTCTTGCTTTTTCTCCTGGAGGACAAGCTGAGATTAATTTGATTGCTATACTGGTTACAGCTAATATTCCTTATATTACTTTGCATCATATTGTTAGGTTAGTTGTTGTTTTTAATTTTGCGCCTTTTCTGGCGAAGAGGTATTTGAAGTAGTTTTATTTCTTGAAGAACTAGAGTTCTTCGCTTTACTACTTTTTTATTGAAAAAAGTAGTGCAAAAAGCAACCAGCCATGTTGTCAAAGTTGAAGTTCCCTGCAGTTGTATAAATATTTTGCCTGCAAGCAGGATTACATCTGACCTGCGAAACTCGTAATAAAAGGTACATTTAGTACCTTTTATTTCTCAGACATTCTCGGTCTTTTTCGAAAATAGTTATAAAACTTTCGGCTTTGACAAAGGCTGAGTTTCTATTCCATTAAATTTTTTCTTAATAAATCTACTCTCTTATCTTTTAACATATTTTCATATATTGACTTATGGAATTTACATATCATCTCTTTTTGTTTTTCTGAAGGGAATCTTCTTGTAAGTGCCTCGTTATCAATTTTAGATTCTGCTATCGCTTTTTCTATATACATTTTGGAATCATTCATAGCTTTTTTATCATCAATTATAGAATATTCATTATTTTCATAAAAAGCTCTTAAAATTTTTCCTTGTATAAAAATATAACTATTTTTTAATTCTTTATTTAAGTATTTTATTCTATTTTTTTCAAAAGGATCAAAAAAACTATAGCAATCCTCTGGCTTCAATTGTGAGTTGATATTTTTGACAAAATTGCTATACTCCATAATTAAATTTTCATCCGCAAAAAGATAAATTTTTGACATTGCATTTGTTACTAATGGTGATACAATATCGTTAAAAAAGTTTTTATAATATACTTCATCAATTACATTATTTTTATACAACTTAGCATTATTTAACAATAACTTATATTTTTCCATATCATAATGCTTAATAACCTTTACTATAGGTATTTTGTTTAAATCTTGCTCCATTTGATAGTCTTGATAATATGGTGTAGCAAACTTTAAGCCAAAAAATACAATTAGTATTAAAAATATGTATTTAACGGGAGGTTTTGTGTTCATATTCTTCCTTACAAATATATTTATGAATTATGTCTAAAAGTTTTTAATAGGTATTTTAGTCAAGGTCAAGGCGGGGAAGTTTTTTTGCGAAGGAGCCTACGATTGAGTAGGTGACTGAGTAAAAAAACTCCTCCAACGCAGAGATTGGTCTAAAAGACCTATTAAAAATCGTCGAAGTCTATTGAACCTTTACTATAGTTAACTACATTTCCTTCGAAGAAGTTTGTTCTTTGATCATTGAATGAAGCATAACCATCTACCCATGGAATAGGGTGTTTTACATTATATTCTGGTTTATATCCAACTGCTTGTAATCTTTGGTCTGCTAGATATTCGATATATTGTCTGATGATTGCATCTGTGAATCCAAGAATTTGACCTTGAGTAATATATGAACCCCATGAAGCTTCTAAATCTACAGCTTTTCTGAACATTCCTCTTACAGTTTGTTCTAACTCAGGAGTAAATAATTCTGGTCTTTCTTTTCTAGTTGAGTTAATCATGTTTTGGAATAAAAGAAGGTGTGTTACTTCATCTCTTTGAATGAATCTAATCATTTGTGAAGAACCAAGCATTTTCCCTGATTTCCCTAGTGCATACATTGCTGCGAAACCTGCGTAGAAGTAAAGACCTTCTAAGATTTGGTTTGCAAATAATGCAAGAACCATTTTTTCATCTGTAAGATCATCTGCTAAATCTTCATATACAGCAGCAATATAGTTATTCTTTTCTCTTAATTGACTATCATTTTTCCACATATCATAAATTTCATCTGTATTATCAGAAATAGACTCAACCATAACTGCGTATGATTTAGAGTGATTTGCTTCTTCATATGATTGTCTTGAAAGACAAGCATTGATTTCTGGTACTGTGATATATGGATTGATATTATCCATTAGGTTATTTGTTTGTAAAGAATCCATAAAAATAAGTTGAGATAAAACTAAGTCATACATTCTTTTTTCAGCTGGTGCTAAAAACTTATAGTCTTTTGCATCACCTGTCATTTGTACTTCTTTAGGGAACCAAGTATTTCCTTCCATAGTATCCCAAAGATTTAAAGCCCACTGATATTTCATTCTTGTGAAGTTAATCATTCCATCTGGATTTCCACCAAATATTCTTCTATCATTTAGTGATTCAGTTGAGTCGGGGTTGTATATCGTTTTTCTTGCCATAAGCTTTACCTTAACTTTTTTTATTTTCTTTTATTGTATTTAATTTTTAAATTTATTGCATTGACAAATGCCAGATTATCTTATTGACAACCTGAACACTCTAAACTTCTATCTTCTACATCATTTACAGCTTCAGGAGATTGACTTCTTAGGTAGTAAGTTGATTTTAATCCAAGCTTCCATGCTAATGTATAAATCTCATGTAAATGTTTACCACTTGCTTTATCTAAAGACATAAAGATATTTGTTGATTGTCCTTGGTCAATCCATTTCTGTCTAACTGCTGCGGCTTTGATTAAGTCTAATTGACTAACTTCATATGCAGGAGTATAGTAAGACCAAGTCTCAGGAGATAGTTTTGGAACAACTACTGGAATAAGTCCAGATAAGTTTTCTTCAAACCATTTTCTTTTGTATACTGGTTCAATTGCTTGAGTAGTACCAACAAGAATAGAGATTGATGAAGTAGGAGCAATTGCCATTAAATAACCATTTCTCATACCATTTGTTTTTACTTGCTCTTTTAATGCATCCCAGTCATATCCAGCATCAAATAAATCTTTATCTAAAAGTGCATTTACAGCTTGAGGAGTATGGTCATGAGGCATAATACCTTTTGACCAGTTTGAACCTTCAAATGTTGGGTAAAGACCTTTTTCAACACCTAGTTCAGATGATGTTTTAATAGCCGTATATGAAACTGATTCCATAATAGAATCAACCTTTTTAAAGTGTTCTTGACTTCCCCATACAATCTTCTGTTCTGCTAGCATTTGAGCTTCACCCATAACACCAAGACCAATTGATCTTGATTTTAAGTTTGTAGCTTTTACTTTTCTAAGAGGATAGAAGTTTAAGTCAATTACATTATCTAACATTCTAACTGCAATTGGAACTACTCTTTCAATATCTTCTTTAGTATTAATTCTTGAAAGGTTAACTGATGCTAAGTTACATACAGCAGTATCTCCATCAATTTTATGTTTTTCAACAATAAATACTCTTTTCCCACCAATTGAATCAAGAGCAGAAACTTTTTTTGCTTTTTTCTCAATTCCTCCATCAACAACAATTATCTCATCTTCTTCAAAAGTTTCAATTGTTCCATCTACAAACTCTAATTTGATTTTGTAGTGATTTGGACTTGTATTTTGAAAGATTTCTGTACAAAGGTTTGAAGATCTAATATGCCCAACATGTGCATTTGGATTTGCTCTATTTGCAGTATCTTTGAAACAAAGGAATGGAGAACCAGATTCAAAATATGAAGTTAAGATTTTTTTCCATAAATCTTTTGCTTTCATTCTATCTTTTGTAATTGAATCATCTGCTTCATATTCTAAATATTTTGCTCTAAATGCATCACCATGAAGTTCTGATAAATCTTTTACTTCATATGGGTCAAATAATGTCCAGTGAGAATCTTCTAAAACTCTTTCCATAAACATATCTGTAATCCATAAAGAAGGGAATAAATCATGTGCTCTTCTTCTTTCTTCACCAGAGTTTTTCTTTAAGTCAATGAAATCAACTATATCCATATGCCAAGGCTCAACATAAACTGCAATTGCACCTTTTCTAGTTCCTAGTTGGTCAACTGCAATTGCAACATCATTTGCAATTTTTAAGAATGGTACGGTACCACCAGCAGCACTTTTATGGTCATCAATAACTCCACCAAGTGCTCTTACTTGATTCCAATCCCAACCAATTCCTCCACCAAATTTAGACAATAATGCCATTTCATGGTAAGTATCAAAAATACCTTCGATATTATCAGGAGTTGACCCAATATAACAAGAAGAAAGTTGATGTCTATTTGTTCTAGCATTTGATAAAGTTGGAGTAGCTAACATAACTTCAAATTTTGAAACTACATCATAAAAATCTTTTGCTTTTTGTTGTTTATCATCTTCATCTTGTGCCAAGAACATAGCAATTGCCATGAACATTTGCTGAGGAAGTTCAATTGGAACTCCATCTCTATTTTTAATTAAATATCTATCATATAACGTTTTAATTCCAAGGTAGTTGAAAAGATAATCTCTTGAAGGATCAATATGATTATTTAAATCATCTAAATCATAACCTTCTCCAAGATTTGGTATTAATCTACCAGCATCTTTCCCATATTTCATATATTCTTTTAAATGACAATAAGGCTCACCTTTAATTCCATGAGTTACTTTTCCAACTCTGTGGTAAAGGTCAAATAGAAATAGTCTCGAAGCTGCAAAAGTCCAATTTGGAACATCAATATCTATTTTCTCAACTGCTGTTTTAATTAAAGCATCTTGAATATCAGCAGAACTCATACCATCAATAAATTTAATTTGTGCATCAAGTTCTAATTCACTTTGTGATACTCCATCTAAATCCTCAGTTGCTTCAATAGTCATCTTTTGAATTTTTGTAATATCTAAAACTTCTTTTCTACCATTTCTTTTTTGAATCATTATCGCCATATTTGTCGCCTTGTGATTGATATTTTATTATTTTATATTATTTGTTGAATACTCTATTAAAAATAGCATCAACATTTTTAGTGTAGTAATCGTAGTTAAAACACTCTCTGATTTGTTCTTCACTTAAAGAATTACCTAATTCTTCATCGCTAAGCAAGTGTCCAAGATATAAAGACTCGCCATTATCGTTCGTTGATGGCTTACCTTGTTGAATTTCTTCCCATACTTTCATTGCATTTCTTTGAACAATTCTGTATGCATCTTCTCTACTTACTCCAGCTTTTGGTAATTCTAGTAGAACTCTCTGAGAGAAAACTAAACCACCAGTTAAGTTTAAATTTTTAATCATATTTTCAGGCATAACTGTTAAGTTTGCAATTACGCTGTTCATTCTGTGCAGCATAAAGTTAGTTGTAATAAATGCATCTGGTAACCAAAATCTTTCAGTAGAAGAGTGAGAAATATCTCTTTCGTGCCATAAAGCAACGTTTTCCATAGCAGGAGTTGCATATGATCTAATCATTCTTGCAAGACCAGTAATATTTTCAGTTAAAATAGGGTTTCTTTTATGTGGCATTGCAGAAGAACCTTTTTGTCCTTTTGCAAAATACTCTTCACATTCGTAAACTTCAGTTCTTTGTAAATGTCTAACTTGTACTGCAAATTTTTCAATTGATGAAGCCATTGATGCTAAAGCAGTTGCAAGTCTTGCATATCTATCTCTATGAATTACTTGATTTGAACAAGGCTCAGGTTTTAATCCTAATTCAGCCATTGCTAATTCTTCAAGTTCAAGTGGAGCATGAGCAAAGTTACCCATAGCACCAGAAATTTGTCCAACAGCAATAACATCCATTGTTTGCTCTAAATTTAGTAAATGTCTTGCCATTTCATCATACCAAACAGCTAAAGTCAGACCAAATGTAATAGGCTCTCCATGAATACCGTGGCTTCGTCCTACCATAAGAGTCATTTTATGTTCAATAGCTCTAGTTTTAATAGATTCCATTAGCATTTTAACATCTGCAATGATAATATTAAGTGAATCTCTCATTTGAAGAGCAACACCTGTATCAACAGCATCAGATGAAGTCATTCCATAATGGAACCATCTTGATTCTTCTCCAAGACTTTCACTTACACTTGTATTGAAAGCAATTAAATCATGTTTTGTAACAGCTTCTATCTCTTCTATTCGCTCAACTGAGAAAGTAGCATTTTCAACAATTTTTTTACAATCATCATCAGGAATTAGACCTAATTTATTCCATGCTTTTACAGCCGCTTTTTCAACTTCAAGCCATGCTGCATATCTTGCATGTTGTGTCCAATTTTTTGTCATTTCTTCTCTGGCGTATCTTTCAACCATCTGTGTATCCCTTATTATCAATATTCTTAGATTTTTATCAAGAATTTCTCTTTATTTTTGTATGATATCGTATCTAATTTAGCCAAAGATTTTGTTTAACTTTTGTTAAATTTTTACTTAATTTCAGGAAATAATATTGCCGTTTATATTAAAAAAATTTAATGCCCCTAAAGGGGAAAGAATCCAACTATTTTTATTAAAAGAATTAGGCTACAAACCCGCTATTGCCCATCGTTTGATTAGTCGTGGTAGAATCTTTGATAGTAATCAGAACTCTTATTTGATATCAGAATCAATAAAAGAAGACTGTGTCTACATAGCGCTATTTGAGGGACATACACGGGGGTTAAAACCATTACACATTTTTAAAGATTTTGCAATCTTTGATAAACCATCGAAATTAGTAATTCATCCAAACTCTAAAAAGACAGAATATTCACTTTTAGATGAAATAAGATACCACTTTGGAGATAAAGCCAACCAAGCGCATAGAATAGATGCTGAAACATCTGGATTGGTTTTAGTTGGGAAACATGAAAAAGCAACAAATACACTTGCAGGAATGTTTGAAGCAAAAGAGTATAAAAAATCTTATCTAGCAATTGTAGAAGGAAAAATAGATAAAGAAATTACTATAAATGAAAATTTGAAAAAAGAAGGTAAAAAAATTGGTGTAAGAATGGCAACATGCTCAAGTGACGAAGGGAAAAAATCCGTTACACATGTTAAACCAATTTCATATAATGAAGAAAAAGACTTAACCTTAATAGAACTTATTCCAATTACCGGAAGACAACATCAAATTAGAGTTCATCTAAATTCTATCGGACATAGAATTTTAGGAGATCCTATTTATGGAGTTGATGATATAAAGGCAGAAGCATATTTAAATAAAACACTAAGTGAGGAAGATAGACTAAAAGCTACAAATTCACATAGACTTTGGTTACATGCAAATTATTTAGAATTTAAATTCCACAAAGTTATATATAAAATCTTTTCAAAAAATCCTGAGATATATAAAGAATTTGAGTCTTAATCCTTTTTATGAATATCCCAAATATGGCTTTTATCCTCTTGGCATTGAATGAAAGTACCTTTTTTATTTTTAACTATTTTTAGTTCACCTAGACAAATAGTACATTGTCCAAAAAGTTTTGTCACATATATATCACCTGAAGGTGAGGCTTCTACGCAATACTCTCCAAAATACAAAATAGTTTTTATATAAAGTGCAAGAGAAAACACTGCTAAACAAAAAAAGAATATAGCTACAATTAACCAAGCAATTGCATATATTTCCATATATCCTAATATTCCAAGTAACAATCCCGTAAGTGAGATTAAAATCAATCGTTTAACACGTAATGGTTTACCAAAAACAGTAATCTGTTTCTCATAAACTCGCTCAAGTTTTACATCATTTTCTTTTTTCATAATTGAAGTATAGAATTAATAAGATGAAAAATAGTTGAAAAATAAATATCAAAACTAATTAATAATTATTAATATTCTCTATAGTTTTTCCATGGATCGACATATGTTTCATCTTTAACATATAATTTTCCATCAGGAACATCTTTTAATTTAACATACAAATCATTGATTTTTTTTCCTTCAATGACAAAATATAAATTACTTATAAAATCATGTATTGAACCACTAACTTTTAAATAAATCCAAAGTTCCTTTTCTTTGTATTTATATTTATAATAAGGTTCTTTTAGACTACTTAACAATGCATCTGTAGTATCCAGGTGCCCATGTTCATGTTTTATTAGTGCTTCAGATAAAAATGAGTTTGCGGAAAAATCAAGTACTGGACGTCTTATTAACTCTGCAATTGCAGACTCTAAAGACAAATCCCCATAAATTCCATCCATAATACCTCTATTATAATCAATATTATTTTGTGTGTGTTGATAGGAAATATCATCAGCAGATTTTGAAGCACATCCAGAAAAAAACATTATAAAAGAAAAAAGTATTCCAAGTATTAATTTCATAATTAGCCTTTATTTTTCAGATTGTATCAATATATCACTAATATAATTATTATATACTCACAGCTAACCAGCTTTTTAGAATTATTCAGACAATATAATCAAAAAAATTATAAGAGACCAAATGAATTTTATTGAAAATGCAAAATATCAAATTGAAAAAATACAAGAGCAATTAAAAAACAATATTTATATGCTAGAAGATGAAAGTGTGCAAAAAGATACAAAGAAATATTCTGAGATTCTATATACCACAGGAATATTAAAAGGAAAGATTGAAGGGCTAGGAATAGCAATCAATCTTTATGAAAAAAGTAATTAAATCTTTTTTACAAAGCTTCTATATAGTAATTCCATCTCTTTATCCTCAAAAAAAACATTAAAATCCTCTTTTAATATTTTTTGAAACTTATCTAAATTATCAATTTCAATCTTTTCTTGTGAATTTTCATATATCTTGAAATAATCACTATTTCTTAAACTTCTTATTTCAGTATTTGTTATAAGTGATAATACTAGATTATTCACAAAGGCTGCACAAGGGTGCTTATGTGAATAAAAATGTCCAAGTTCAAAATCTTCTTCATAACACTTATTTAAATCAAATTTAGTAATATTAAATACTTCATTTTCTTGAATTGATTGTAAAGCGTAAGTATTATCTTCAAACTCTTTAATTCTAAAATTTATTCCTAAATGATTAGAAGTCACTTCATCTCCAAACTTAATTGCCACATTAGGAGTTCTAAACCCAATACCAACATCTAATAAATATCGTTCACCTTCATAATTTAAAAGAGTGAACCTATGCGTCTGAGGTACAATATTATCAGAGTTATTTACAACTCTAGCAAGATAATATTCAACATCGAAACCTAAGCTTTTTAAAACCTCATAAAAAAGCTTATTATGCTCAAAACAATATCCACCTCTTTTATTTAAAACAATACTTTTATAAATATCCTCTATTTCTAAAGAAATTTCTTCTTTTAATAGAACCTTTAAACTTGAAAATGCAAATGTGTTTACATGAGCTCTTATTAATTTATTAATATCTTCAATACTCACTATTTCTTTAAAAAAACCTATAGTTTTTAGATAATTATTTACTAATTCTTTTTTCATACTTATCCTTTATTAATTAAAAATATTCCAACTAACATAGCTATAACACCTAGTATTTTACTTACATTTATTGTAGATACTGGTAAATCAAACCATCCAAAATGGCTTGAGATAACAGAATAAATTAACTGTCCTGTTAATCCAAAGGATATCATTGATAATATCCCTATTTTTGGAATAACAAAATAAAAAGAGGCTAAAGCAAAAGCACTTAAAACACCTCCCGTAAACCATAAGTAAATTGGTATTGATTTTACTACATCAGTTGAAGGAAAATCTTTTACAAAAAATGTCATCGCTATACTGATAAAAACTGCACTACTTATTAGAGCAACAAATGTAGCAAGCAAAGAACTTGTTAATAATACTCCAAGCTTAGAATTCATATTTGCTTGAATTGCAATAGCAATACCAGCAAAAAATGATAGTAGAACAAAATATGACATTATAAAATCCTTGTAAAATATATTTGTATTCTAATAGGATTGATATTGACTTGTCATTTACATATGTTGATTTTTTTTCGAATTCTACTTAATTGGGTTGGAGTAATTCCAAGATGCGAGGCAATATGATATTGAGTTAATCTTGACTCTAAAGTTGGATGATCATTTAAAAAATCTTCATATCTTTCATCAGCATCTTTTTGCACAATAGAGACTTCTTTTTCTTCTTTTTTTATTAACCAATTTTCTTCTAAATAAGAAATATGAAAAAGTTTTAAATCTTCATCTTCTTTAAGAAGTTTTCTATATTTTTTAAAATCTATTTGAATTAATTGACAATCTTCTAAAGCTTGTAGTTCAAACTCTGATGGCTTGTTCTTTAATAAAGAAACTATGGAAGCAGGGAACATTCCTTCAGTAAAAAAGATTTTATTATATTCTATTCCTTTATCATCTAAAATATAAGTGCGAAGAAGTCCTTTATTTACAAAAAGAAAAGAACTAGGTATTTCATTTATTCGGCAAAGATAATCACCTTTTTTAACTTCCATATATTCACATATTTCTAAAAACTTTTCCCAAGTTTTTTCAGAAATCAAATAATAAGAATTGATTACATTTTTTAGATATGTAAAGGATTTATTTTCGTCATTTTTTTTCATAGATGTATTGTATTAAAAAAGTTTGAATTTAACAATCATTAATAAATATATATTGTCTAAAAGATTATAAATTCTTAAACTTGATTTATATTATGAAATTAATTTATCTTTATGGTATTATTTTAATAAAATATAAATTTTAGGACATAATGCAGAATCTTAATTTAAAAAGTAAATTAATACTATTGTTACTTCTCCCTGTAATTGGATTACTATTTCTATCAATTACAATTAGTTACGATAAATACCTGACTTACACTAAATTAGAGATGTTAAATAAAGTAATACTATTATCTACAAAAACAAAAACTTTAGTATCTGTCTCTTATACACATCTGACGCTGCCGACGAAGAGGATAGTGTAG
>OJIJ01000084.1_pt1 | contig 14532 bp, 15 predicted proteins | sample 1595891 | NCBI WGS metagenome assembly OJIJ01 (sample SAMN05416853, study PRJEB24817) | seawater metagenome | isolation source: Sea water | place: Canada:Atlantic | collected 2013-11 | reverse complement strand
CACTATCCTCTTCGTCGGCAGCGTCAGATGTGTATAAGAGACAGCTATATATAAAGAAAATGAAGAACTTTACTCAAAAACTTATTACTCTGTTGGAGGAGGAGAAGTTATTAGTGAAGATGAAATTGGAATAGAAAAAGATAAGAATGAGAAACTTCTTCCTTATGATTTTTCAAATGCAAAAGAGTTAGTAGAAATGTGTAAAAAAAATAAACTTACTATTGCACAATTAATTTTAGAAAATGAAAAAGTTTATAAAACAGAAAATGAAATAAAAGAAAATATTTTAGAAATCTGGCAAGTTATGAATGAATCCGTAAATAATGGACTTAAAAGTGATGGTATTCTTCCTGGTGGTCTTAATGTCCCTAAAAGAGCATTTAAAATACATCAAAAATTAAAGAATACTCATACTATTGACCCCTTAGCTTTTGTAGATTGGATTAATTTATATGCACTTGCAGTAAATGAAGAAAACGCGAGTGGAAAAAGAGTTGTAACGGCACCTACAAATGGAGCTGCGGGGATTATTCCTGCAGTATTACATTATATAATTAATTTTTTAGTTAAAAAAGAAGATAAAGATAAAGTTATATTAAACTTTTTATTAACAGCGGGAGCTGTAGGCCTTTTATATCAAAGAAATGCTTCAATATCAGGCGCTGATGTTGGTTGTCAAGGAGAAGTTGGTGTTGCTTGTTCGATGGCAGCAGCAGGTATGGCTGAATTTTTAGATGCATCAATTGACCAAATTGAAAATGCAGCTGAAATTGCAATGGAACATAATTTAGGACTTACTTGTGACCCAATAGGGGGACTTGTTCAAATTCCATGTATTGAAAGAAATGCAATGGCCGCAATGAAAGCTGTAAATGCAGCAAGAATGGCTTTAAATGAAGATGGAAAACATTACGTCTCTCTTGATTCTGTTATTAAAACAATGTACGATACAGGTAAAGATATGCAAAATAAATATAAAGAAACATCAAAAGGTGGCTTGGCCGTTAACTATATTGATTGTTAAAAAGGAACTAATATGATTAATACTATAAATAAAAAATTCTCTGTTTTAATCGGAATTACTATTTTATTATTAATGTCAATTTTTACTGTTTTTATGATTTCAAATATAAATAAAAATCTAATAAAAGAGTTAGAATCAAATTTAATGATTCAAGTAAACAATTATAAACACACTGCACAAGTATATAATGACTCTTTAGAAGCAAATTCACTTATCCTTCTTAATGTATTTGAAAAATCTTTTTTAAATTTAAGAAAAAAAGGTAATGCAAAAGTAAAAATAAATGGAGTAGAAACATTAGCACTCTATGATGGTTTTTCAAGATTAAATAAAAACTTCCAACCTGTTGACCACTTTACAGAATTAACAGGAGCAGTATCTGCTGTATATGTAAAAGATAAAAATGAATATATCAGAATCACCTCATCTTTAAAAGATGAAAACGGTGAAAGAATTTTATTAGATAAAATTAATCCTACTAGTGATATTTATAAGAATATTGAAAATAAGGAAAAATTTACAGGACTTGAAGAAATAGCAAAAAAGAACTATATGTCTGTTTATACTCCAATAATCAAAGATAATGAAATTATTGGCGCCTTATATATAGGATATGATTTTACAAAAGGATTAGAAACCCTAAAGAAAAAACTAAAAGAAGTAGTTATTGGATCTACTGGATACATATATATATTAGATAATACAGGGAAGCTTGTTTTACATAAATCTCTTGAAGGAAAAAGTTTATTAAAAACAAAAGATGCAAAGGGCAATCTTTTTGTTCAAGATATGTTAAAGAAAAAAACTGGTGTTATTCATTATGATTATAAAGAAAAAAATAACGTAGCTGAAAAAGTTGCTGCATATACAGAATATAAAAAATGGAACTGGATAATTGTTGCAGGATCATATCAAGATGAATTTTTAAACATATCTAAAGACGTTGAAAAAGTATTTATTATCGCAACTATCATTCTAACACTTATTTTACTTGGAGTTATTTTCATATTAATTAACAAAGTTATTTCAAACCCATTAGAAGAATTTCAAAATGGATTACTTAACTTTTTTGCATATTTAAACAAAACAAATGACACTGCTGAAAAAATTGAGGTCAAAAGTAATGATGAAATTGGGAAAATGGCGAGTATTGTTAACCAAAATATTGAAGATATAAAATCACATCTTAATGAAGACAACTGTCTTATTTCCAATGTTAAAGAAGTAGTAAATGAAGTGAGTAATGGTTATTTAGAAAAAAGAATTGATGCTACTTGTAGCACACAATCGTTAAATGAATTAAAAGAACTGATTAATAATATGTTAGAAAACTTAGAAAGCTTTGTGGGAAAAGATATAAATGAAATTAGTTTAGTATTAGAACACTACACTCAAAAGGATTTTAGAAAAGAGATAGATCAAAATACAAGTGGTAAGATTGGAAAAGAAATTTCCAATATGAATACCATAATTACTCAAATACTTACAGATAATCAAAAAGATGGATTGAGATTAAAAAATAGTTCAACTCAGTTATCTAACAACGTAGAAGTATTAAATACTAATGCAACGAATCAAGCTGCATCATTAGAAGAAGTAGCAGCTTCAATTACTCAAATTACTGAAAATATAAATCAAACTAGTCAACAAGCACAAAATATGTTTAATTTGTCTTCTAAAACAAAAGAGTCTTCAAATCAAGGTAAAGAACTTGCTAATAAAACAGTATCTTCAATGGATGAAATAAATGAAAAAGTGCAAACAATTAATGAATCAATTGCAGTAATTGACCAAATTGCATTTCAAACAAATATTCTTTCACTTAATGCAGCAGTAGAAGCAGCCACAGCAGGAGAAGCAGGAAAAGGCTTTGCCGTTGTTGCTGCTGAAGTAAGAAACCTTGCAAGTAGATCAGCAGAAGCAGCAAAGGAAATAAAAGAGTTAGTAGAATCGGCAACAATGCAAACAAAAGAAGGTAAAAATATCAGTGCAAGTATGATTGTTGGTTTTGAAAGTCTAGAAAAAAGAATTAGTGAAACTAATGATATTATCAATGATGTAGCAAATGCAGCAAAAGAACAAACAAATGTTATGTTACATATAAGTGCTACAATTAATAGCTTAGACAAAGTTACACAAGAAAATGCACAAGTTGCAGACGAAACAAATAGAATTTCCAATGATACAAATATGATTGCAGTAGGTGTTGTTGAAAATGTTAATAGAAGTGAATTTAATGGAAAAGAACAAAGCCAATAAAATTAATTATTGGCTTTATTGATATTAGTTAAAAGATACAGGTTCGTAAGCAATATCTAAACTAATGGCAACAGGTTCATTAGTTAATTTACCATCATAAGTATTTAAACCGTTTAATAGATGTTTATCATCGGCCAATGCTTTTTCTAAACCTTTATTTGCAATATTTAATCCATGTCTTAATGTTGTTGCAGTTAACGCCAATGTTGAAGTTAACGAAACAGCCCCCGGCATATTTGCAACACAATAATGTAATACATCATTTACTACAAATGTTGGGTCATCATGATAAGTAGCTTTTGAAGTTTCAAAACATCCACCTTGGTCAATAGCAACATCAACAATCACAGATCTTTTCTTCATAAGTTTTAAATCTTCCCTTGAAATAAGTTTAGGAGCAGCAGCACCAGGAATTAAAACTGCACCAATTACTAAGTCTGCTTCTTTTATAGATTTAACTAAATTTGTTCTATTTGAAAATAGAGTTGTTACTCTTGAATCAAATAAATCATCATAAAAAGCTAATCTTGAAGCTGAAATATCAAGTACTGTAACATTTGCACCAAGTCCTACTGCCATTTTACAAGCATTTAATCCTACTATTCCACCACCAATAATTACAACATTCCCTCTTTTTACACCTGGAACTCCACCAAGTAATACACCTCTACCACCAAAAGGTTTTTCTAGATACTTTGCACCTTCTTGTGTAGCTAATCTTCCTGCAATTTCACTCATTGGTGTTAAACAAGGTAATCCACCTTCATGAGATGTAATAGTTTCATATGCAATAGCTTTTACTTTTTTAGCTAATAAAGCTTCTGCTTGAGGTTTATCTGCTGCAATATGTAAATATGTAAATAAAATTTGTCCTTCATGGAATAAATCATATTCTTCAGGTAATGGCTCTTTAACTTTTACAATCATTTCACTATCATCAAATAGTTTTCTCTTATCTTCAACAATTATTCCACCAAACTCTTCATATTCACAATCTTCAAATCCAGCACCAACTCCTGCATCTTTTTCTACATATACTGTATGTCCATTTCTAACATAAGCATCAACACAATCTGGAGTTAACCCTACTCTATATTCATGTACTTTAATTTCTTTTACTAATCCAATTTTCATACTTATCTCCTGCTTTATTTAATTATATTAAATTTTAACATATTTTATTGAATTTTAATTTAATTTTATTAAATAATTTAAATATTTAATGCAAATAATTTAATTTTATTAAAGTTAATCTATATTTAGTTAGACTTACACATACTTTTAAAGGGTTTTAATGAAAAATAGTTTTGATGTAGGTACTAAAATAAAAGAATTACGTAGTAATAAAAATATGAATGCAAAAGATTTAGCTTTACAAGCTAAGATTTCTGTTGGAATGTTATCTCAATTAGAAAATGGTTCGACCCAAGGTTCAGTAGAAACATTAAGAAAAATTGCTCGTGTATTAAATACCACTTTAGCTCAACTATTTACTGATGAAAATAACCTAGAAATAAAATGTACAAATGATGACTCATTATATGTAGTAAAAAAAGACAATAGAAAAAAAATATCTTTTCCTGATCCATTATATAATTGTGAACTTTTAGTTCCAGACTTACAAGGTGATATAGAATTTGTACTTGTTAATTTAGAACCAAATAGAATTACAAATGAAATTATTCCACATACAAAAGGTGGAGAAGAGTGTAATTATGTTTTAAAAGGAGAAATAGTAGTTACATTGAACGACAAGGAGTTTAATCTAAAAAAAGGAGACTGTATTAGATTTAATCCAGAAATTCCTCATAAAATTGAGAATAGAGGGACAAAAAAAGCTTCATATATTTCAGCAATTACACCTGTATCTTTTTAAACTATGATTTTATATCTAATATAGTTTCAAGGACATCATCTTGTGTTTTTAAAACTTTTAATTGAGCTTCCGCTAATCTAGCTGCAAAATCTTCTTCAACAAATGCTGTTGTAAAGTTAGTACTTTCTTCTTGTGTTAGAGCATTATCTTTATCTAACATTCTTGAAAATCCTGATTGCACTCGTGAAGAGGCATTAGCCATATCTCCAAGAGTGTTTTGAAAAGCTGCTAAAGTATTATCAAATCTCATGATATTCCTTTTTAAATATTAGTCAATCATTTCGTAAGCGTCATTTATATTTTTAGCTTTTTGTGCAGAAAGTAAAAACATTGCTGCATTTAATTTTGCTAATTTTTCTAGTTCATCATCAGGGTTTCTAACCATATTTAATGACTCTTCTATTGATATAGGATTAATTGATCTTACATAGTTAATTCCAAAATATCCAGGATCAACAACATGTTCAACAATTTCTCCATCTGTTTTTAACCAATATTTAGCTTTCGTAAAAATTTCAGGCGCACCTTCATTTCCTTTAACAATTACTAAGTTTTCATAGTTTGGACCAAAAAGTGTATGATATTTTTCTACATATGGTTTATGAAATGCTGCATTTATTGCATACTTTGAATTTCCAGGATTCAACAATTTTTCAACTGTATTAAATGCTGTTCTTAAACCTAAAATATTTCTAAGTTTTGTTAAATCACTTAATTCTTTGAAATACTCTGATCTATCAAAATAGTGAATATTATCATCAAATTTGATATTTTCATTTAATTGCTTAACAGTTAACCCTGCTTTTGCAGGTTGTAACTCATCACCACTTACAACTAAGTTTAAATCAAACTTTTTTAAATACTTTCCAATTAATGGTAAAAGATAAGGAAAATCTGATTTTCCATCAAAGGCATAACCTAACTCTAAAGAATTCTCAATAGTCGTTCTTTTTACATATTTGTCACAAACCTCAAATGTCGCTCTTAACTCATCGGCTGTTTCAAGTCTAACTCTCCAACCAAGTAAAAAAGCTGCTATTTGTTCACTAGGCACACTTTGATTAAGAATGCATTCAATAGCATCTACAACTTCTATCTTATCTAACTCTCTATTTGACTTAGGACCAGTTCCTACAGCTCTTATATAATTAAAAAAATCCATATATTATCCATTTGTTAAATTTGAATGGTTATTTACCAGGAGAAATACTATCATAATTAGTCTAAAGTGACGGTTTCATGACAAATAGGACTCTTTTTGTCTTATATTAAGCTTAATTTAATTGACTAGGGTCAAAGATTATGTGTAGTCAAAGTGATAAAATTGTCATTGAATTTCAAATAAGGAGAAATATATGGCACTTTCAAGAAGAGATTTTCTTAAAAGTTCAGCGGCAGCTTCAGCAGCAGCAGCAGTTGGAATGAACGTACCTACTGAACTACAAGCAGCGGCAAAAAACGCTGAAGGTGGTTGGAGATGGGACAAGGCAGCTTGTCGATTCTGTGGTACTGGTTGTGGTATTATGCTTGCAACTAAAGGTGGTAAGATTGTAGCGGTTAAAGGTGACCCGGCAGCTCCAGTTAATAGAGGACTGAACTGTATTAAAGGTTACTTCAATGCAAAAATTATGTATGGGGCAGACAGATTAAAGCAACCATTATTAAGAATGGGTGCAGACGGTAAATTTGACAAACATGGTAAATTTGCTCCTGTATCTTGGGAAAGAGCTTTTGACGAAATGGAATTTCATGCTAAAAAAGCATTTAATGAAAATGGTCCTGAGTCTGTAGCAGTATTTGCTTCTGGTCAATATACTATCCAAGAAGGTTATGCAGCTCAAAAAATGATGAAAGCTGGATTTAGATCAAATGCTATCGATCCAAATGCTAGACACTGTATGGCATCTGCGGTTGTTGGTTTCTACCAAACATTCGGAATTGATGAGCCTTCAGGTTGTTATGATGATATCGAGTTAACTGATACAATCATATCTTGGGGTTCAAACATGGCAGAAATGCACCCAATTTTATGGTCAAGAGTTACAGATAGAAAATTATCTGATCCTAAAAATGTAAAAGTAATTAACTTATCTACATATAGACATAGAACTTCAGATTTAGCAGATATTGAAATTATTTTCAAGCCTAACTCTGACTTAGCACTATGGAACTACATTGCAAGAGAGATTGTATTTAATAACCCTGATTCAATTGATTGGGATTTCGTTAATAAACACATCGTATTTGCAGCAGCTAATCCAAATATCGGTTACGGTATGAAAAAAGCTAATGAAAAATCTATGGATAAATATACAGCAGCTGAAAAAGAGATCATGGCTAAAGAAATGAGTAAAATTGTTTCTGAAGATGAAGCTCCTGCTTTAGCACCATATGGTTATAAAGCTGGTGATAAAATGGTTATGAATAAACCAGGATTGCCTCACTGGCAAATTCCATTCGAAGAATACAAAAAATCAATTGAACCTTATACAGCTGAGTATGTAACTAAGATTTCTAAAGGTAACCCTGACGAATCTGATGCAGACTTCATGAAAAAAATTAAAACTATGGCTGATTTATACATTCAAAAATCTAGAAAAGTTGTTTCTTTCTGGACAATGGGTATGAACCAACATACAAGAGGTACTTGGTGTAATACATTAGCATATAATGTTCACTTCTTACTAAATAAACAAGCTAAGCCAGGTTCTGGTGCATTCTCATTAACTGGTCAACCATCTGCGTGTGGTACAGCTAGAGAAGTTGGTACATTTACACATAGATTACCTGCTGATATGATGATTAAAAATCCTAAACATAGAGCAATCTGTGAAAAATCATGGGGAGTTCCAGCTGGTACAATTAATGCTCAGCAAGGTCAACATGTTATGAAAATTCATAGAGATCTTGAAGATGGATATGTTAAGTTTGCATGGATTAACGTTTGTAACCCTTACCAAAACTCTGCATCTGCATCTCACTGGATTAAAGCAGCAAGAGAAATGGATAACTTCATCGTTTGTTCTGATGGATACCCAGGTATTTCTGCAAAAGTTTCTGACTTAATCTTACCAACAGCTATGATTTATGAAAAATGGGGAGCTTATGGTAATGCGGAAAGAAGAACTCAACATTGGAGACAACAAGTTGAACCAGTAGGTGATTCTATGTCTGATACTTGGCAATGGGCTGAGTTCTCAAAAAGATTTACAGTTAAAGATCTTTGGATGAAAGATGTTAAAGTTGCATGGGGTAAAAAAACTCTTAAAGGTATTTCTGCTGACGCTGTTAAAGCTGCAGGATTTACTCCTGAAACTACTATGTTTGATATACTTTTTGCAAATGATAGAGCAAAAGCATTCAAATTAAATCAAGATGATCCTATCCAAGCTGGATATGATAACTCAGAAGGTTTTGGAGATTCAAGAAATGTTGTTGGATCTGATGGTAAACCATGGAAAGGTTATGGATTCTTTATCCAAAAATACTTATTCGAAGAATATGCAGATTTCGGTAGAGGACATGCTCACGATTTAGCTGACTTTGATACTTACCACAGAGTAAGAGGACTTAAATGGCCAGTAGTTGATGGAAAAGAAACTCAATGGAGATTTAATGCTAAATATGACCCATATGCTAAAAAAGCAAACACTGGTGAATTTGCATTCTATGGACCATTCTTAAAAGCACAACCAACTGGTAATTTAAGAGGTGTGACTAATAAGAAAAAGAACCCTATTCCAAATAAAGCGAAAATCTTTGCTAGACCATATATGGATGCTCCAGAAATGCCGGATGAAAAATATCCAGTATGGTTATCAACAGGTAGAGTACTAGAACACTGGCATTCAGGAACAATGACTATGCAAGTTCCAGAATTATACAGAGCTGTACCAGAAGCACTATGTTATATGCATCCTGCTGATGCTAAAAAATATGGTGTTAAACAAGGTGCTCTTTGTTGGGTTGAATCTAGAAGAGGAAAAGTAAAAGCTAGAGTTGAAACTAGAGGAAGAAATAGACCTTCAAAAGGACTAGTATTTGTTCCATGGTTCGATGAAAATGTATTTATTAATAAAGTTTGTTTGGATGCTACTTGTCCATTATCAAAACAAACTGACTTTAAAAAATGTGCAGTAAAAATTTATAAAGCATAATTAATGGGGGTATATTGTCTTGAGCAATATAAATCCTCATGAAAAGAAACAAAAGTTGAAAAAAGAAATGAAAAATGGTGTAACTAAAAAGGAACCTATTAGTAGCAGAAGAAGATTCTTCTTAGATATAGCAAGAGCAGTTGGGCTTGCTACTCTAGGTGGTCTTACATGGAGTGCTTATGTTGATGAAGTATCAGCATCTAAGTTAACTCTAAGACCTCCTGGAGCTTTAAAAGAAGAAGATTTTTTAGCTACATGTATTAAATGTGGTATGTGTGTTGAATCATGTCCCTTTGATACATTGAGCCTTGCAAAGCCTGGTGATAATAAACCTTTAGGTACGCCTTATTTCATTCCAAGAGATATTCCGTGTTATATGTGTCCTGATATTCCCTGTGTTCCTGTATGTCCTACAGGAGCACTTGATATCATGAGTTTAAAGAGTGAAAAAAATGAATTAGATATCAATAAAGCTGATATGGGTTTAGCTGTTGTTGATGATGAAAATTGTATTGCCTTTTGGGGTATTCAATGTGATGCTTGTTATAGAGCATGTCCAATCTTAGGAGAGGCAATTACTATTGAATATTCTAAAAATGAGAGAACAGGTAAACATGCATTTATGAAACCAATTGTACATAGTGATCATTGTACAGGTTGTGGTCTTTGTGAAAGAGCATGTGTTACTGAAAAAGCAGCAATTTTTGTTCTACCAAGAGAAATAGCACTAGGTAAAGCTGGAAACTATTACATCAAAGGTTGGGATAAAAATGATGAAAAACGTCTTGAAGATACATCATCAGAAGATAATCGGCCGAAAAAAGACAGTAAATCGGTACTTGATTCTTTAAATAGCGGTATGGAAGGTTTATACTAATGAAAACATTATTATATAAACACAGATACCTTATTTTAAGAAGATTTACTCAGATTACAGTAATGGCTTTATACATAATAGCTAATGTTTATGGAGTAAATATCCTAATGGGGAACTTAAGTTCTTCGATGTTTTTAGGAGTTATTCCATTAAGTGATCCTTATGCAGTGTTACAAATGTTCTCTGCAGGAGCAATACTTACATTTGATATTATGATTGGTGCTTTAATTATTTTAACTTTTTATGCGATTGTGGGTGGTAGAGTTTTTTGTTCTTGGGTTTGTCCTGTAAATATGATTACAGATTTAGCGAACTATTTACGAAAAGTTCTAGGGTTTAATCAAATTCAAAAGAAGCAACCTGCTTCAAGAAATATAAGATATTGGGTAATTGGACTAAGTCTAATCATATCATTTATTTTAGGCATTACTGCCTTTGAATTTATTTCACCAATTTCTATGACGCATAGAGGCATAATATTTGGATTAGGTCTTGGATGGGCAGCAATGCTTGTAATATTTCTTTTTGACCTTTTTGTTTTAAAAAATGGCTGGTGTGGTCATATTTGCCCGCTTGGTGGATTTTATTCACTAGTAGGTAAGTTTAGTTTAATAAGAGTAACACACGATGCAGATAAATGTACAGCTTGTATGGAATGTAAGGATGTATGTCCTGAAATGCAAGTTCTACACATGGTAGCAAAAGAGTCAAAACCTGTTTTATCAGGGGAATGTACAAACTGTGCTAGATGTATTGAAGTTTGTGACGATGATGCTCTTATTTTTTCAATAAGAAATAAAAAAAATGGAGAAAAAAATGAAATTAACTAATATTGCTTTAGGACTTTTTACAGCAGCAGCAATTTTCATGGTAGGTTGTTCTGCAACTCAAACTGTGAGCGAAGAGTCTTTAGGTTTAAGAAAAACTAGTTTATATACAGAATCGGATGCTATGCCTGTTAAAACAGAATATAGTAAAAAAGCAGCAGGAGAAAGTAAATTAATTGCAAGAGCATTTGAAAATGCTCCACCAATGATTCCTCATGATATAGAAGGAATGTTACCAATTACAATTAATAATAACTCTTGTACAGGGTGTCACGTGCCAGGTGTTGCAGAATCAATGAATGCAACTCCAATCCCACAATCACACTTTACAAACTTTAGACCAGATACTGCTTTAGCATCAAATGGTATGATTACTAAAGAAGGTCAAGAAGTAGAAAATACAAGTGACTTTAAAACTGTTGGTAAAAAAACAGCTATGGTATCTGGGACAAGATTTAACTGTTCTCAATGTCATGCACCTCAATCTATGTCTAAAACTCCTGTAAATGAATTCCAAGCGGATTTCAGAGCAGATGGACATTCTAAAAAATCAAATCTTATTGATAATATCAATGAGGGTGTAAAATAATCTATGGAAAGAAGAGAGCTATTTAGCTCTCTTGCTTCTTCTTTTAATAAAGAAGCAAGAGATGAGACGAAGAACAATATTCTTCTAAGACCTCCTTATTTCCAAAATGAATCTGATTTTCACAAAGAATGTATTAATTGCAATGGTAAATGTAGTAATTTTTGTGAAGAGCATATAATAAAAATAGGTGAAGATAAAACTCCTTATTTAGATTTTACTAATAGTGGCTGTACTTACTGTGATGAATGTGCAAAAGCTTGTGAATATGAAGTCTTAAATATTGAACATAAAAAACAAATCAATGCGAAAATAAGTATTGATATAATAAAATGTTTAAGTTGGAATCAAACAATGTGTTTTTCTTGTAAAGACCCTTGCTTAGATGATGCTATCGAATTCTTGGGTATGTTTAGACCTCAAATAATTGATGATAAATGTACATCATGTGGCTTTTGTATTAAAGCCTGTCCAACACAAGCAATAGAAATAAAAATTATAGAACAAGGTTAAATATGAAACTTTTAATAAGTTTACTTTTTTGTTTTTCAATGCTTTTTTCACAAAACTTAATACCTACACAAACATATATTGCTAGTGGAGGAGTAACAGATTTAGTATTAAAAGACAAACTTTTATATATTTCTACAGAAGCAAGTATTATAGATGTTTTTGATTTATCAACTTCTGAACTAATAAATAGTATTAAAGTTCCCAAAGTAAAAGACTTTATAGGTGACTTAATAAACGCAAAGATTTACTCTATTGATGTAATAAATGATAAGATAATCTTAGTTGCCCAAGGAGAAAAAGGTTTTAGAAATATATATGAGTATGTAAATAAAAAATTAGTTCCTATTATTACAATCGATAAAAGAATGTATATTGCAAAAGTAAAATATTTAAATAAAGATTCAATTATATTTGGTTTACTTACTAATCAAATATTTGTATACAACTTAAAAGAGAAAAAATTCTTATGGGAAGTTCAAGCATCTCAATCTAAATTCTCAAGTTTTGCACTAAATGAAGATAAATCAAAAATTATTGTAGCCGATGAAAGTGGTGCATTAAAACAACTTAATACAAAAGATGGAAAGATTCAAAAAATTTATTCAGGATTAAATGTTGACAATATATTTCAAGTTGATATAAAAAATGGCATAATTATAACAGCAGGTCAAGATAGAAGATGTGCAATTTATGAAAAGTATAACCAATATTATAAAAAAGCGGATTTTTTAATTTATAGTGCGGGACTTAGTCCAAGTGGGAAGTTAGCGGGATTTGCGAACAATGAAGAGAATGATGTAACAATTTTTAATACAAAAACAAAAAAAGAGTTATATACTTTAAAAGGTCATAAGATGACTTTGACTAATATACTTTTTAAAAATGAAAATGAATTATATAGTTCAAGTGATGATAATGAAGTATATTATTGGAAATTAAAATAAGGAAATATAAATGAATGTATCAAGTATAGTAATAAAAGCATTGCCAGAATATGTAGAAGAAGTAGTAGAAAATTTAAAAAATAGTGATGTATGTGATTACCACTTACACGACGAGATTGGGCGAATTGTTGTAACAATTGAAGGTGCTGGGGTATCAGAAGAGTTGAAAAAACTAAAAGTTATTGAAGCTATACCACATGTAATTGCAGCAGATATGCAAATGGCATATAGTGAAGATGAATTGGACGATCACATGGATGTATTAGATAATGCAGATGCGGTTCCTCGTATGTTACATGATGATGATTTAAGACCAGAAGAAGTAATTTACAATGGAGACTTAAAGAAAAAAGATTTAGAAGGTTTTGCTAGACAATTTGATAAAACAGGAAAATAGCATGGAATATAATCAAAGTGAATTTTTATGTGAAACAATTGTTCCTCAAAATGAACTAATTGTTTCAAGAACAGACTTAAACGGTAATATTACATATGCAAATGAAACATTTGCTAGTATTAGTGGGTATACAATTGAAGCTTTAATTGGAAAACCTCATAACTGCGTAAGACACCCTGACATGCCAAAAGCAATCTTTAAAGAATTATGGGATAGCTTAAGAACTAAAGGAAGATGGTCTGGTTTTGTAAAAAATATTAGAAAAGACTTTGGTTACTATTGGGTTTACGCAGAAGTTTCTGGAGTATATAGAGATGAACAACTAGTTGAATATAAATCAATTAGAACACCAATATCATTTGAAGATAAGGTATATTATCAAACAAAATATGATGCAATGAAAAATAAAGAAGGTGAATTAGTAAGAAAAATTTCTTACGAACCTTATAACTCTTAATAAAAAATCTACAAAATATTCACAAAAATATAGTAGAATTATTCTATGAAAAAAATGATTCTACTATTAATTCTAACACTAACACAACTATTTTCATATAATACTAATGTTACCGCAGCATATGCCATAGGTATATTTGATGAAAGTGGCAATGGTGAAAATGTGCAACATGTAAGAAAAACAGTAAACGACTATAATAATACCTGTTATACAAAAGTTTTTGTTGTAGGAACATTGCTAAGACTAAAACCTGAGGTTTTTATAGGAAAATCAAAAGGTCACTTTCAAAGTACTAAACCCATATACAATAGTAGAAAAATAAAAATTGGAGAAGTACTTTTATTTAAACATTTTTCAGTAAAGAAAGGATATTTTAAAGTTTATTTCAAAAATAAACTTTTTGACACAAAAGTTTATGTTAAATAGGACTTTTTTTGACCTATATCATTTTTATTGATATTAAAAATCTATATAATCTCCATACAAAGAAGTTTTAAATATATTATCTCTCTCCTAACTAATTTAATATAACTAATACAAAACTTCTTTTTCATAAAATACTGAGCTTTTATATATCTGTCTCTTATACACATCTCCGAGCCCACGAGACCAGAG
>OJIJ01000082.1_pt1 | contig 14748 bp, 13 predicted proteins | sample 1595891 | NCBI WGS metagenome assembly OJIJ01 (sample SAMN05416853, study PRJEB24817) | seawater metagenome | isolation source: Sea water | place: Canada:Atlantic | collected 2013-11 | reverse complement strand
GGCTCGGAGATGTGTATAAGAGACAGAATTTATGTTACATATTAATATAATTATTTTAGTTCTTGCCAGCTTAGACCCGCACTTCTCGACACTTTTAGAGGTATGATTAAATTATAGATTTTTTCCATGATTTCAGCTAAATTTTTAGTTATTTTATCAAGATCTTCATTTTTTACCTCAAAAATTAATTCATCATGAATTTGCAACAGCATTTTTACATTTGTATTATCTTTGTATTTTTTATGTATTTCAATCATTGATAATTTAATTAAATCTGCTGCACTTCCTTGAAATAATGTATTAACAGATTCTCTTAAAAATGCAGCTTTCATCATTCCATTTGCTGAATCAAAATCAAATAATCTTCTTCTTTTTATTAGAGTTTCAACAAAACCATCAGTAAATGCTTTATCCTCAATTGATTTTAAATAATCCTTTACACTAATAAATGCTTCAAAGTATGAATCAATGTATTTTTTAGCTTCTTTTGCAGGGATACCTAATGTATCCCCTAACTTTCTACTCCCCATCCCGTATAATAATCCAAAGTTAATTGATTTAGCAATAGATCTATTTGCATCTGCATTCTCTTCACCAAAAATTTGTACAGCAGTTTGTCTATGGATATCTTTATCATTATTAAAAGCATCAACTAAAGCTTTATCTTCTGAAAAATGAGCTAATAGTCTTAACTCAATTTGTGAATAATCTATTCCTAATAAAGTATATCCTTCTCTTGGAATAAAAGCACTTCTAATTAGTGCCCCAGCTTTTGTTCGTACTGGTATATTCTGTAGATTTGGATTTTTAGAGCTTAACCTACCTGTTGCTGTTCCTGTTTGTAAAAAAGATGTGTATATTCTATTATCATCATTTTTTAATCCAAGTTCTAACAGTGGTTCAATATAAGTTGATTGAAGTTTAAAGGCCTCTCGGTATTGTGATAAAAAAGGGATGATTTCATGTGCATCATGAAGTTTTTGTAAAACAACCTCATTTGTACTGTAACCACTTTTTGTTTTCTTTGATGGCGGTAGTTTTAATGTATCAAAAAGAATTGTACCAAGTTGTTTTGGTGAATTTATATTAAATTCTGTCCCTGCTAATTCATAAATCTTAGCAGTTAACTCTTGTATATGAGTATAGTTAATATCTTTTAGTTCTTTTAATTTAGACACATCTACTTTAATACCATTATCTTCCATATCTGCAAGTACATATATAAAATCAAATTCATATTTATGTGCAATTTCAATGATATGTTCACATTCTTTACTTTTAAAGTCTTCTAATAATGCGTAATAAATTTTATATGTATATAAAGCATCTTCTGCTGCGTAGTTACAAGCATCATCGATATCAACATTTGAAAAGTTCTCACCTTTTTTAACTACATCTTTAAAAGCAATCATTTTATGATCAAAATACTTATCAGCTAAAAAATCTAATCCAATTTTAGAACTTGAATCTAATAACCAAGCTAATATCATCGTATCTGCATATAATTTTAGCTCTAAACCAAGAGTTTTTTTAACTATTGCATAATCATATTTGAAATTTTGTAATACTAACTTTTTGCTATTTAGTATTGAAATTGCTTTAATTGCAACATCTTTTGATATTTGTTCTGGTGCACCTAAATAGAAATGGTCAATAGGAACATAGTATGCTTTATTTTCTTCATAAGCAAAAGAAAAACCAACTATTTGTGCATTTCTTACATCAATATCTGTTGTTTCAGTATCAAAGGCAACAAGAGTATCATCTTTAATAGAATTTACAACATCAAGAAGTTTTTGTTCTTCATTTAATAAAATATATTCTACTTCTTCTTTTTCTTTTTTTTCTACAATTTTATTTTGAGGAATTTGTGTTTTATAATTTAAACCCTCTTTATTTACTCTGTCGACTATTCTATTTAATTCATAATCCATTAAAATATCTGAAATCTTCAAAATAGGATTTTCTTTTGGAAGTACATACTGCTCTAATTCATCTATACAATGACAGTCATGGCTAAGTGTTACAAGTTGTTTAGAGATATACGCTAACTCTTTACCTTCTGTTAATAATTTTTGCCATCTTGGTTTTTCTATATTCTCTAGGTTTTCATAAATAGTGTCAAGTGAACCATATTGTTTGATTAAAGCTTCAGCTGTTTTAGCCCCTACTCCTTTAACCCCAGGGACATTATCTGCACTATCCCCAAGTAATGATTGATAGTCTGTAAACTGTTTAGGTGTTACTCCATATTTATCAAAACATTTTTCTTCATTCATTACAACTTTCTTTATTGGGTCAAATAAATATACATTATTATCATCATCAATTAGTTGATATAAATCTTTATCATGAGATACTACTCTTACTTCAAGATCTTTTTGCTTACCATCATATGCAATTGAAGCAATAAGGTCATCAGCTTCAAAACCAGTTCTAATTGCTGTTTTAAATCCCATCTTTTCAATCCAATCAATTGCAACAGGTAACTGTCTTAATAAATCCTCAGGAACATCAGGTCTATGAGACTTATATTCTGTATAAATATCGCTTCTAAACGTAGGTCCTTTTGCATCTAGTGCAAAAACTATATAATCTGTTTGAAAATCTTTTCCTATATTTGATATAAAATTCATGAATCCTGTTAATAGTCCAGTTGGGAAACCAGCCTTATCTCCAGACTTTGCTTTTAACGGCGGTAAGGCGTAATATGCCCTAAATAAAAATCCAAATGTATCAATAACTGTTATGGTTTTTTTCATAAAATACTTCTTTCATGTGCTTATTTAAAGATTTTATATTATAATAATATGACTAAAAATAAGGTTTTGTATTGTCTATAGAAGATATTGAAAAATTAAAGAGAAATAATCAAGAACTACAAGAAATAATTAATAATTCTTGGGATGGAATTGGTATTATAGATAAATCTACAAAATTTATCTATGTAAATAATGCGTTTATGCCAATTTTGGGATTTTCAAGAGACGAATTAATTAAAAAGAATTTTGCATCATTGATGGAAGATAAATATGTACGTCCATTTTTAAAGCTTTTGATAATAAAAAATAAAGAAAAAAAGTATCAAGCTGAAACTGATATTGTATGTATAAGAAAAGACGAGAAAAAAGTTTACTTGAAAATAACTATTTCATCAATGTTAAACAAAAATCTTTTTGTAATCAATACAAAAGATATTACTCAACAAGTTTCAGATGATGAAATTCTTGATGATTACGTTATTTCAATGCACACTGATTTACATGGCCATATTACAAAAGTGAGTTCTGCATTCTTAAAATTATCGGAATATAAAAAGAAAGATATTCTAGGAAGACCTTATTCTTCAATGGCACATAAAGACACTGATCCTATTATTTATAAAAATATAAATAAATCTTTACAGAACTTACAAGAGTGGAGTGGAAAATTAAAAAATATTAAAAAAGATGGAAAACCATTTTGGATTAATATGAAAATTAAACCTATGTACAATAAATATGGTGATGTTACAGGTTATACTTCATTAATGTTTGACATTACAAATGAAATAAACTTAAATGATGAAGCATCTATGTTACAAGATCAAGTATCTACTGCAAAAGACGAAATTGAACAAAAAGATACTTTGCTTATCCAGCAATCAAAACTTTCAGTAATGACAGAAACTTTACAAAGATTATCTCATGAATGGAGACAACCTTTAAATCTTATATCAATACAAGCACAAAAACTTGAATTAGATTTTAGTATTGATGAAATTCCCTCAAATGATAATGTTATTTCTACTCTAGAAAAAATTAAAGATGAAGCAAATAGTTTATCTACAATTATAGAAGATTTTCAAAGGTTTCTACAACCACGTACAAAAAAAGAACTTACTAAACCTTCCCTTATCATAGAAAATGTTTTTAATATCTTTTCTAAAGATGAAAGTTCCAATATAAATTTAACTAAAAATATAGAAAATGACTTTGAGTTTGAATCTTACTCAGAGGAAATTGTAACAATATTAATAAACATAATAAACAATTCAAGAGAAGCTATTACGAAAAATTCTATCGAAGATGGAATTATAAATATAAAAGAATACATTTTAGAAGACACTTTATATTTTGAAATATATGACAATGGTGGAGGGATTGATAAAGACATAATTCATAAAATATTTGAACCATATTTTTCCACAAAAGACCAAAAACATGGTGTTGGATTAGGTCTTTATACAACTAAACTAATGATAAATATGCATCTAAATGGTGTAATTAGTGTAACAAATCAAGACGATGGTGTTACTTTTAAAATCTCGTTACCTCTTAATTAATAAAAAGGACAATAAATGATAATAATTCCAGCAAGATTAAATTCAAGTAGATTTGCAAATAAGATTTTAGTAGATATTTTAGGATTACCAATGGTAATTAAAACTGCGAAACAAGTAAGTTCACTAGATAAAGTAGTAATTGCTACTGATTCACAAGAAGTTATTAATTTAGCAAAAGAACATGGATTTGATGCAGTGATGACATCAAAAGACCATCAAAGTGGTACAGATAGGATTAATGAAGCAGTAAATATTTTGAAATTACCTGATGATGAAATTATTATAAATGTTCAAGGAGATGAACCTTTTATCGAACCAGAAGTTATTAAAACTGTAATTACAAGAGTTGAAAAAGTTAGAGATAATAATGAAGATATAATGATAACTAGTTGTTATAAAGAGATTAGTTCAGAACTAGCAGATGACCCAAATCATGTAAAAGTAATATTAGATGAACATTCTAATGCAATATATTTTTCACGTGCAAAAGTACCTTATCACAGAGACCATTATGATTCATCTGCATATTGTGGGCATCTGGGGATATATGGATTTACAAAAAAATCTTTAAATGCTTTTTGTAAGTTAAATTCTTCAAAATTAGAAAATATTGAAAAGCTTGAACAATTAAGAGCTATTGATAATGGTCATAAAATTGCTATGGTTAAAGTAACATCAAAATCATTTGGTATTGATACTGAAGAAGATTTAAAAAATGCTCTAAAAATATTTAATAAGTAATTATTTATATAGTAACTTGCACCAATTTATGCTAATGCAATGGTAATATAAAATTATTTTTGTTATAATATGTATATAATAATATTATGTAGTTTTTTACATGATTAAAAATATAAGCTTAGAGTCATTTTGAAAGGCAATTATTAATGAATAAAGAAATATTAAAAAATATTAATGTCTTATATGTTGAAGATGAACAAGATGTTCGTGAATTTACTAGCAAAACAATTAGTACTATTGTAAATAAAGTAATTGTTGCAGAGAATGGTAAAGAAGGCTTAGAAAGATTTAAAGAAAATCCTGAAATTAATTTAATACTAACTGATATAAATATGCCTAAAATGGGTGGACTAGAGATGTGTGCAGAAATCAGAAAATTCAATGATGAAGTGCCTATTGTTATTACAAGTGCTCATAGTGACCCTGATTTTTTAAAAAAAGCAATTGATGTTAAAGTTAGTGCCTATGCAATGAAACCAATTGATTTATATCATTTAATTGAAAGTATGATTAAAGCAGTTGAACCAATATTTTTACGTAAAGAGCTAGAAGAAGTAAATTCTAATTTAGAACATAAAGTTGAAGAAGCAGTAAGAAGAACTAAACTAATTTTAGATGCCCAAGACAACATGGTTGTTTTAACAGATTTAAACAAAGCTATAGAAGTAAATAAAAAGTTTTTAGAATATTTTGATGTAAATTCTTTAGATGAGTTTTTTAATAAAAAAACTTCTATTATAAGTCAATGTAAGACAGGTAATGGTTTTTTTAGTTTTAATAGTGTTGAAGATACAACTACTTGGATTCAAAAAATTGTTAAACTAAATGAAATTGATAGAGTTGTAAAAATTGAGAATTCAAAAGGTGAAGATAGAGTATTTATAGTTAACATAGATGACTACGAACACAAAGGAGAACATTATGTTGTCTCTTTTACTGATATTACTGAATTAAAGGAAAAATCAAATCTTTTAGAATATCAAGCAACACATGACCAATTAACTGGTCTTTTTAATAGACAAAAATTTAATGAGATTTTCTTAAAAGAAATAAAAAGAGATAAAAGATATGATAATGCCTTATCTATTATAATTTTTGATATTGATGATTTCAAAATTTTTAATGATAGTTTTGGTCACAATGTTGGAGATGAAGTATTAAAAATCATTTCAGAAATTGTATTAAAAAGTGTACGTGAACATGATACCATTGTTAGATGGGGTGGTGAAGAATTTTTAGTATTACTTCCTCAAACTGAAATTGAAGGTGCAATACATGTGGCCGAAAAAATTAGAAGTACTATAGAAAGTTATGAAAGTATTGATATCCCAAGAAAAATAACTGCTAGTTTTGGAGTAACAAAACTACAAAAAGATGATGATGAAAATAGTGTTATAAAAAAAGCTGATGAAGCACTATATATGGCTAAGGAAAAAGGAAAAAATGTAGTAGTTTCTAATTAAATTAGAAACTAAAACTTTCACCTAAATAGTGTTCTCTTACACTACCATCACTTTTTATATCTTCACTATTACCAGAAGCTAAAAGTGTCCCACTTTTCATTACATAAGCTCTATCACAAATTTCAAGTGTTTCTCTAACATTATGATCTGTAATTAAAACCCCTATTCCAATTTTTGTTAGTTCATGAATAATTTCTTGAATATCTTTAACAGCAATTGGGTCAACACCAGCAAAAGGCTCATCCAGAAGTAAAAATTTAGGCTTAGAAACTAAAGCTCTTGCAATTTCTGTTCTTCTTCTTTCCCCTCCAGATAAAGAAACACCTTTTCTTTGTCTAATTGGTTCAATATTAAATACTTCAAGTAAATCCTCTACTCTCTTGTGCTGTTCTTTTTTATCATCAGTAACAATTTGGGCTGCTAGCATTAGGTTATCTTCTACTGATAGATCTTTAAAAATAGAAGACTCTTGAGGAAGGTACCCTATTCCCTTTAAAGCTCTTTCATGTAAAGGAAGTTTTGTAATCTCTTCATCATCAAAAAAGACCTTTCCACTAGTAGGACTAACTAAACCACAAACTGTGTAGAAAGTAGTAGTTTTCCCTGCTCCATTAGGTCCAAGTAAACCTACAATCTCTCCTGAATTTACTTCAAGCGAAATTCCATGTAAAATGTTAGTCTTTTTAATACTTTTTTTAATATCTTCAATTCTTAATTTACTCATTTAAAATATATTGCCTTTTATCATTATCTTTTTTTATCTGTAGAAGAATAACATCATATCCATATGATTTTAATAATTCCTCAAACTTTCTATCTCCCCATTCAACAAAATGAATACCATTCTTTTCAAATTCTTCTAACATTCCAAGTGCAATAAACTCTTCTAAAGTCTTATTGTATACATCATAATGATATATTTCATTAGAATAAATAGATTGTAAAGAAAAAGTAGGAGAAGTAACCAAATCATCTAATCCTAATGATTTTACATAGTTTTTAACAAAAGTGGTTTTTCCACTTGCTAAATCGCCTCTTAAAATAACTATAGCATTATTTTCTAATTTTGATAGTTTTACTTTTAATTTATCAACAATTTGACTAATTTCATCAACATTTAAAATAATTGAATACAATTAAAACCTTAATTTAGCTTTGAAGAGATATCTATTAACTCTTCTAATTTTGTTTTTGCTTTTAGACTTTTAATTGCATCTCTAGCAATTTCAATACCTTCTTGAATATCTCTGGCCCTACCATCAACAACTAAAGCAGCAGCTGCATTTATTAAAACAATATCAAGTTTTGCGCCAGAACTTTCATTATTTAATATTCTTTTTGTCGTTTGAGCATTTTCAATAGCATCTCCACCAATAATTTCTTCTTTAGGAGCAAGTTTTAAACCATAAGATTGAGGATCAATTTCATAATCTTCAATTTTTCCATTAGTTAATGATGTTGCATATGAAATATCTGAAATAGAAATCTCATCCATTCCATCTTTTGAAGAAACAACAATAGCTTTCTTAGCTTCTAATAACTCTAGAGCTGTAGCTATTTTATTTATATAAGATTTATCAAACACTCCAATTAACTGTTTTGAAACAGTTGCAGGATTTGATAATGGTCCTAAAATATTAAATATAGTTCTATGTGGGATTGTTTTTCTAATTGGCATGATATATTTCATTGCAGGATGGTGATTTTGTGCAAACATAAAACAAAAACCTGCATCTTCTAACATTTTTGCAGAATTTTCCATTGAAATACTAAGATTAATACCTAAAGCTTCTAACATATCGGCACTACCACTTTTACTAGTAATACTTCTGTTACCATGCTTTGCAACATAACAACCACAAGCAGCTAATAAAATAGATACTGTCGTAGAAATATTAAATGAATTAGATTTATCTCCACCTGTTCCACAATTATCAATTAACTTTTCTTTTAAATCATAATGTACTGGTAAAGGGATTAAATGATCTCTCATTGCACTAGCAGCAGCTGCAATTTCTGCCGCAGTTTCTCCTCTTTCATATAATTCGATTAAATATGCTCTAACTTCTTCTGCCGGAAGTCTATTTTCAAATATATCATCAAATTTTAATTTTGCAATATTAAACATTTTAATTATCCTTCTAACTTATTAACGTATTCTTCCATCTTAGACCTAGGAGTAGACTTAGTTGTAGGTATTTGTAATACTTTAAACTTATCACTTTTTTCAAGATATTTAATTTCAATAATATCTCCAACTTTAACTTCTTTCGCTTTTTTTACTGATACGTTATTAATAAAAACAACTTTATGTTCTAACATATCTTCAGCAACTGTTCTTCTTTTAGTAATATTTACTGCATTTAAAAATTTATCTATTCTCATAATAAAGATTATAACTAATTTTTATTTAAAAGCACTCTGTGCGTTATCATCACGTTTATCAGTACTAAAAATATCTATTTCGGAACTAATGATTTTTTAAATTATCTATTTTGATACAATTGGAACTTTAATGATATTTGGTATAATTTATGGAATTGAACAATTATAAGAAAGAATTAGAGAAAATAGAATATAGGATTTATCAATGTTATCAATAAATTGGAATGAAGAAAAAATGAGTGTTGGAATAGATTTAATTGATGAACAACATAAGAAGTTACTTGAGTTAATAAATGACATTATAAAATCCGTTGCAAATAATAGGCAGGTTGAAGATATTGAAGAATTTATTGATAAAACATTAAAATACTCAGAATATCATTTTGACACAGAAGAAAGATTATTTAGAGAATATAATGTTGATATTAATGAGATTGAAGAACATATAAAAGAACATAAAAAAGAGCATGAAGATTTTAAAAATATGATAAATAAAATTTTCATTGATTTAGATAGTGATAAGTCACTCAAAAGTAACTATGGAATTGAAATATTAACTGATTTATATACTTTTTTAACAAAATGGTTTGTTCAGCATATTATTGAGGAAGATAAAAAAATATTTAAAAGATTAACTGTAAATAATACAATTGAAAATTTAAGAGAAAATGGTTTAAAAAGTACAAAAGAAAATTAATATATAACAAAAAACTAAATAAAACAAAAAAAGATAAAACCTACGATGAAACAGTCTCTTTCTTTGGTATTTCTTTGCCTAAACTGATTTATAACTAATTTTAGATAAAATATTAGCCTTAAAAACAACTATTATATAGGATAAATTTATGATTAAAAAAGATGTTAAAAAAGTTGTTCTAGCTTACAGTGGTGGGCTTGATACATCAGTTATTTTAAAATGGCTTCAAGATGAATATAACGCTGAAGTTATCACATTTACTGCAGATTTAGGACAAGGCGAAGAAGTTGAACCAGCAAGAGAGAAAGCACTTGCAATGGGGATTAAACCTGAAAACATTTTTATATTAGATATACAAGAAGAGTTTGTAAAAGATTATGTTTTCCCAATGTTTAGAGCAAATGCAATTTATGAAGGTGAATATTTATTAGGTACTTCTATTGCACGTCCTTTAATTTCAAAAAAACAAATTGAAATTGCTGAAAAGATGGGTGCAGATGCTGTTTCTCATGGGGCAACAGGAAAAGGTAATGATCAAGTTAGATTTGAACTTGGATATTTAGGATTAAGTCCAGATATTACAGTTATTGCTCCTTGGAGAGAATGGGATTTAAATTCAAGAGAAAAATTACTTTCATATGCTGAAAAGCATGGAATTACTATTGATAAAAAACATCTTGATGAAGATGGTAATCCGGCAGTTAGTCCATATTCTATGGATGCTAACCTTTTACATATATCATATGAAGGATTATCTTTAGAAGATCCAAATGCAGAACCAGAAGAATCGATGTGGTTATGGTCTGTATCTCCAGAAAATGCTCCAGATAAAGCTGAATACATCACTATTGGATATAAAAATGGTGACCCAATTTCAATTAACGGTGATGAAATGTCACCAGCAACTATTCTTAGAACATTAAATGAATATGGTAATAAACATGGTATTGGAAGAATTGATATCGTTGAAAACAGATATGTTGGTATGAAAGCTAGAGGTTGTTATGAGACTCCAGGTGGTACTATTATGTTAAAAGGACATAGAGCGATTGAATCTATTACTTTAGATAGAGAAGCTGCGCACTTAAAAGATGAGTTAATGCCTAAATATGCTAAATTAATTTACCAAGGTTATTGGTTTTCACCTGAAAGAGAAATGCTTCAAGCTTCGATAGATTCAACACAAAAAGATGTTGAAGGTACTGTTAGACTTAAACTTTACAAAGGTAACGTTGTTGTAGTAGGAAGAGAATCTGAAAAATCATTATTTTCAGAAGCACACTCTACTTTTGAAGAAGATGAAGTTTACAACCAAAAAGATGCAGAAGGATTCATTAGACTAAATGCCTTAAGATTCATAATCGCAGGACAAAATAAAAAATATTATCATCTATAGAATAATTCATTAAGACTAATGATAATAAGAGAAAGTAAAATAAATAGTAACAACTTAATAATATTTTTATAATATGTCACAAAATAGACATGTTGTAAGCCTCTCTATAAGCCAAGTAAGTATATAATTCTTCTTGGCTTTCTTAAAAAACAAAAGAATGCTTCTATCTAAATCAAGAATCAGGGGATTTTGAGTGGAATATTTAGAAGATTTGAAAACAATAATTAATATTAATTCATATACAGAAAATAAAAATGGTGTAGACAAAGTTGGTAAACATATGGCTACTTGGCTAAATCAACTAGGATTTGAAACTACAAAATATGAAAGAGAACTTTTAGGGGACCATCTATTATTTAAAACAAAAAAACGTGATGGTATTAAAATATTATTACTTGGACATAATGATACAGTTTTCCCAGAAGGTTATTTTGAAGGTTTTAAAGAGGACGATGAATGGATATATGGTCCCGGAGTATGTGATATGAAGGGCGGAAATATTGTTGCCTTACAATCCTTACGTAATGTTTACGAAGAAAATAATGAAATATATAATATAGATTTTTTACTTGTATCAGATGAAGAAACAGGAAGTGATGATTCAAAAGAAGTAACTAGCTCTATTACAAAAGACTATGATTATTGTTTTGTCTTTGAAGCTGCTGGTGAAAATTTAGAAGTAGTAACTGCTAGAAAAGGTGTTGGAAGATATATTATAAAAATAGAAGGTAAAGCTTCTCATGCAGGTACTTCATATACAAAAGGTATAAATGCAAACCTAGAAGGTGCAATTAAACTTCAAAAATACTCTGAGCTAATTAACCTTGAAGAAGGTACTATTGTAAATGTAGGACAAATTCAAGGTGGTATTGGAATAAATACTGTCTCACCTCATTGTGAAATGAAAATGGAATTTAGATTCGATAAGAAAAGTGAACAACAAAGAGTTATGAATGCAGTTCAAGAAATTACATCTACCTCATATGTGGACGGAACAAAATCCCATGCTGACGGAATTATTCAAAGAGGAGTAATGGAAGAAAACTCAAAACAACTAGAACTTATTAAATTTTTCGAAGAGTTAACTTCTCAATCCATTCCAAAAGAACGTAGAGGTGGAGTAAGTGATGCTAATATTGTTGCAAGTTATGGGGTAACAACAATAGATGGATTTGGCCCTTATGGTTATGGTGACCATACACTTAAAGAAAGAGCATTAAAAAGTTCTTTTACACAAAGAATTGAAATGATGACAAAAATATTAAAGTATTATCAGAATAATTAAATTGTTTTACAAATATTAATAAATAATCTTAAATTAGGGGGTAAGTTATGGGAAAAAGAAAAGTTGGTATGTGGCTCTATCAAAACGGTGGTGGAGATAAAATCCAGGAAAAGATGATTTCACTTCTAAAAGAAAGAGAAATTGATGTTATTCCTAATATAAACTTACGAGATGCAATTGCAAAGAATAGTCATATTTTATATGATGATATTAAATTGGATAAACTAGATTTATTCTTTTCATATAATGCAGGAGAACAAACACAATATCAAATGTATCTATATAAAGCGTTAAACCATGTTGTTCCAATGATAAACTCATATGACGCATTAGAATTAACAGAAGATAAATTTCAGACAGCTTTTCTATTAAGAAAACATAAAATTCAAACAGCTGATTACAAACTTTGTCATAGAGACGATACTCATCATTTACAAACTATCATGAAAAAATGGGATAAAATGGTTTATAAACCAACTGATGGATGGGGTGGAGTTGGACTTACGAAAATCGAAAATCAAGAAACACTTGACATGTTAATGCCATTTCTAAACCAAATGGATTTAAGATATTTTTATGTAGAAAAATTCATTGATTATGATCGAACTGATTTTAGAGTTGATGTTGTTGATGGACAATTTGTTGGTTGTTATGGTAGAAAAGCTGGAGGAAATGACTGGCGAACGAATGTAACAAGTGGCGGAAGTGTGTTTATGAGAGAGCCAGATGATGACGTAATCGAATTGGCACTAAATGCTGCTAAAGTTACAGGACTAGATATAGCTGGTATTGATATTATATATGATAGAAAAAAAGAAGAGTACGTAGTATTGGAAGTTAATGGGATACCTGCCTTTGCCACACCAGAGCAAGAAAAAATGGGACTTGATTTTAATAATAAAAAAATAGAACTAATTGTAGATTTAATTGATAGAAAAACAAAATAATAAACAAAATAATAAAGGAAATATAGTATGAGTAAATTACCAAAGTTAGGATTTTTATATCTTGATTATGTATTAAGATTTTTTGACCACTCTAATTTTAAAGGATGGCCAGATAAGATTGAGACTGTTACATATCATTGGGGAAATGATAAACAAAGATTTATCAATGAAGTAAGAGCAAAAAAGATAGAAGTATTAATTGGTAATATTCCTGCAACTGCATATGAAACATTTAGAGAAATTGCAAGAGTTCTTCCGCACATTAGATTTGTGCCTTCACTAGAAACACAATTTCCAAATAAATCAAAAGAGAACGTTACACTTTTTTGTGAAAAACATGATGTTGCAATTCCAAAAACAAAAATATTTCATAATGATAAAGAAAAAGCATATGATTATTTAAAAAATAAAGCTACATATCCACAGATTATTAAAAAAAGTTATGGCCCGTCAAACTATGGTGGATATTATGTTCATAAAGCAGATGACTTTAAAGAAGCTTACGATTTATTAGAAAAAGAAAAATATGATCCTATTTATACTCAAAATGGAATAGATTTAAAATATTCTGGAGATTTAAGAGTTATGCTAATAGGACATAAACCAGTATGTGCTTTCTGGAGATTCTCAGGAGATGGTGAATGGATCACTAATACATCGCAAGGTGGAACAATGTCATATGAGAATGTTCCAATGAATGCTCTTGAACTTGCAGTAAAAGCTTCAAAAGCAGCAAAAGCTGAGTATTGGGCTTGTGACATTGCTATTGATGCAAATGATGATAAACCATATATTTTAGAGTGTGCTACAGCATTTGCTGCCTTCCCTTATATTAGAGATTGGATTTGTCAATATCTAATGTGGGACTTCTCAAATGGTAAATTCCCTATGCCTCACGTACCTTTATTCTCGTGGGAAGAATTAGGGAAAATTGATCCTTCATTATTAAGAACTATGAGACATATTGGATTTAGTAAATATAAACCTTCTTGTGATGGTGCATTTTTTATTAATGAAAAAGACGATACTTTTGACATGGAAAAAACACTATTAAACAATCCAAGTGATTTCCCGGAAGAATATTCATTTGAAGAATTACCTGTTCATGTTAAACTTGAAGATCTACAAACAAAAGATATTAAAAGTGAAGTAACAATAAATAAAATCAATTTCAATAATGCAACATTAACTGATTTAATGACTCTTCATGGTATGGAAGAAGATTTAGCAACTGAAATTCAAGATTATCTTGAAGACAATGTCGTAACAGATTCTACTGATTTACTAGAAATAGAATCAATTGATGAACAAACGTTAAATATATGGAATGACAAAATTGATGATATGAGAGTTGATATTAATGAGGCAGATGAATCTGTTTTAAAGAAAATCAAAGGAATTGGTGCTAAACTTGCGAAAATCATTCTAGATTTCAAAACTAAAAATGAAGGTTTTAAAAACCTGTCTCTTATACACATCTGACGCTGCCGACGAAGAGGATAGTGTAGAT
>OJIJ01000081.1_pt1 | contig 14780 bp, 16 predicted proteins | sample 1595891 | NCBI WGS metagenome assembly OJIJ01 (sample SAMN05416853, study PRJEB24817) | seawater metagenome | isolation source: Sea water | place: Canada:Atlantic | collected 2013-11 | reverse complement strand
GAGATCCTCTCTGGTCTCGTGGGCTCGGAGATGTGTATAAGAGACAGGTGATGACTTTGAAATTAAAGAAGATGATGTTGAAGTATTAAGTAGTAAATTTCTTCAATCATTGGATTTAAATAATTTTGATAAATTGATTGATTTTTCACTATTTGAGAAAAAAAAGTATTCATCTCTTTTTGATATATTTAAAAACTTACTTGAAAAAAATGAAGAAGTGAAAATTTTAAATATTGATGCTAGTTTAATTACTTTACAAAAACAAGAGGCTTTGAATGAAGCTTATAGAATAAAAGAATTTATTTTAAACTGTCCTGTTGCGTCAGATGCTGCAAAGAAAGCAGTTGACTTTGATTCTTTTGAAAGCTTGTTAGAAAAAGGTAAAACTTGGCTCACTAAAGATAGTGCCGCTGATTTTAGAACTTTTAAAAAGTGTTCTAATGATTTATTAGAAAGCTATTTTTCAAAATTAAGAGAAGAAGTATCTATTTACTATAAGATTAGGGCTGGTTTTAGTTTAAGTAGGTTGTTTGAATTATATAAACTTTTTAAAGATTATAAAATAAAATACAACAAATCAAAAAATACTTTACATTTTGATGATATCTCAAATCTTACATATGAATTGTTATCATCAAAAATTGATAAAGATTTCTTATATTTTAGACTAGATTCAAAATTTTCACATATATTAATTGATGAATTTCAAGATACATCATTACTTCAGTATAAAATCTTACAACCATTGATTGAAGAGATTCTATCTGGTCAAGAAGAACGATTCAAAACTTTTTTCTATGTTGGAGATACTAAACAATCAATTTATAGATTCAGAGGTGGAAAAAGAGAACTTTTTGATTATGTATTAAAAACAAATTCTAATGTAGAAGTGGAGATTTTAAATACAAACTATAGGTCTTGTGAAGCAATAGTAAATTTTGTAAATAATTCTTTTAATAAACTTCCTACATATGAATATCATGACCAATTTGCAATTCATAAAGATGGTTTTGTTGAAGTTTATGAAGATGAAGCTTTACTTGAAGATGACAAATATAAAAATATTGCAAAGAAAATATCTAATCTTATGCAAAGTGGTGTTAATAGTAATGATATTGCAATTTTAACGTATACAAACAATGACGTATTAAATTTATATTCTTATTTAAAAAAAATGTTTCCTAGTTTAAAAATCACAACAGAAATGACCTCAAAACTTATAAACCAAGAGAATGTAAAAGCTGTAATTAATGCAATGAAATTTTTATATTTTGAAGAAGATATATATAAAGAAAATGTAAATGCAATTATTGGAAAACAACCTGCAAATGATTTAATTTTAAATGTAGATATAAAGAAACTAAGTATCCAAGATATAATTTATAAGATATCAATGGATTTAGATGTAATTGATGATAATGTTATAAAACTAATTGAACTTTGTTCTTCTTATAAAAATATTGTAGATTTTGTATATGAGATAGATAAGCTAGATGCTTCAATGCAAAATTCTGAACAATTAGGATTACAAATTTTAACAATTTTTAAATCAAAAGGTCTCGAATTTCATACTGTATTATTACTTGATAGAATAAAACAAAAAAACAGTGATAGAAGTTCACTTCTTTTTGAATATGATGATGTTAATTTAAAAAATATTTATTATAAGATTTCAAATTTAGAGAACTATAATGAAGATTATAAAAAAGCTTTAGATAAAGAAAAAAGCTTAGCATTAGAAGATGAATTAAATATTTTATATGTTGCTATGACAAGAGCTAGAAATAATATGGTTATTTTTAAAAAGCCTGAAAAATCTGTTTTTAATTTGTTAAATTTAAAAAGTCAGATTATTGGTGATATTGTAATTAGTGAAAATAAAAGTAAAAACTATGAAAAAATTGAAAAAGTTACATATGTTCCTTTAACCCTAGGTATCCAAGAAAAACCAATCTCAAAAACAAAAGATGATACTGAGTATACTTTGCATGCTAAGTATTTTGGTATTGCAACACATTATAGTTTAGAGATGATGAACGCTTTTAATAGTGAGTCTTTATCTAATGCAATTAATTTAGCGAGAAATAGATATTCAAGTTATTTAAGTGAAGATGATTTTTCAAAGATTGAAAATAGAATAATGAGATTAATTGATAATAATGAGATTAAATCATTTGTCAATAATTGTGAAATTTCAAAAGAACAATCTTTAATTTATAAAAATGAGTTAAAGATTATTGACTTATTAGTTAAAAAAGATGAAAAACTATATATTTTTGATTATAAAACAACAAAAGATGAGTTAGAAGAACATGTATTCCAAGTAAGCCATTACAAAAAAGCAATTAAAGAAATATTTGATACAAATGAAGTCTATTCTTATATTATTTATTTAAAAGAAGATGAGGTAAAGCTAAAAGTTGTCTAGATAAAGTATCTAATTGATGCAAAACCATAGGCTCTTGTTCTTGAGATTTGATTTATATGTTCTTCATCTATAATCCCCCCTAAGGCAATAATATCTAAGTCTTCGTAGACTCTTATTGTTTCCCTTAGTTTCGCCATACCTTTAGCTTCTGCTTTATTAGGAGAGAAAAAGATAGGAGAGTAAGTAATTGCATTTACATGTTGCATCTGTGCATTTTCTATATCTTTGTAATTATGACAAGAAATTATGGTGTAAAGATCTAAGTCTTTAGCTTTTTGTATCTTATTAAATTGTGTAGAGGTAAGATGGACACCTGTTGCATTTAGTTTCTTAGCAAGTTTATAATTTCCATTAATTAATACTTTATCAATATTAAACTCTTTACAAGTCTTTACAAAAACTTTTGCAAGCTCTTTGAAATTTTCAGAAGTCTTATCTCTAAAGCAGGCTATATCAACTTTTTTAATTGTTAATACCTTTTTTAAATTCTTTTCAAAAGTTTTTACGTCATTTGAGTAATATTGAGGATCAGTTATTAGATAACTAATCAGGTTTTCTCGTATTATTTTCAATCCTTTACAATCTCTTTATATAAGAATTCTATAATAGTTTATATTAAAATAAAGGGTATGTAATGAGACTAATTTTTTTAATTTTGATATCTTTATCTTTAGCTTTCTCCTATGAAACTAATGATGATAGAGGATATAATCTTAAGTTTAAGACATTAGGCTGGAATACAGACTGGAATAAACATACAATTTCTTACGATGAATTATTAAGTGGAGGCCCCTCTCGAGACGGAATTCCTCCAATTGATGAGCCAAAATTTATTTCTGTTGAAAAAGCAAAGAGTTGGATAGGGGATAAAGAACCGGTGATTTTTTTAGAAATAAATAAAAAGGTAAAAGCTTATCCTATTTCTGTATTAATGTGGCATGAAATTGTAAATGATACATTGGGAGATAAAAAAATATCAGTAACTTTTTGTCCATTGTGTAATTCAGCAATTGTTTTTGATAGAGTTTTAGATGGAGTTGAATATGATTTTGGTACATCAGGACTGTTAAGAAATTCTGATTTAGTAATGTATGATAGGCAAACTGAATCTTTATGGCAACAGTTTACAGGCGAGGGTATAGTGGGTTCTATGGTTGAAAAACAATTAAAATTCCTTCCTTCTTCTTTAGTGAGCTTTAAAGATGTATATACAAGTTTCCCAAATGCTTTAATTCTTTCTAAAGATACAGGATTTAATAGGGATTATGGAAGAAACCCATATTCTGGCTATGATGATATAAATCAATCACCATTTCTTTTTGATAAAAAAACTGATGATAGATTAAGACCTATGCAAAAAGTCTTAACACTTTCTTTAAATAATACTGATAAAGCTTATACCTATGATGCTTTAAAAAAGGATATTGTTTATAATGATAAAGAGTTAGACTTAGTATTATTTTATAAAAAAGGAACAAATGCAGCTTTAGATAGAAGTCTAATTAGACATTCAAAAGATGACGGTTCATATACAGTTTATAGCAACTTATTAAATGGTGAAAAATTTAACTTCTTATATAAAGATGGAAAGTTTATTGATAAAAATACAAATTCAATTTGGAATATTTTTGGACAAGCAATTGATGGAGAGTTAAAAGGTAAACAATTAAACCCAATCGTTCATGCAGATCATTTTTGGTTTTCTTGGGCAGTTTTTAAACCAAAGACTTTAATTTATAAATAGGTTACAAAAAAGATTTTGGCATAAAAAAAGGGAAGAAGTAAAACTTCTTCCCTTTTTTATATTAAGTTTTTATTTCTTAATGGTCTTCTTCATACATCATAACAGAACCCGCAATATATACGTATGTTAAGATAGCAAAAATAAACGCTTGTAAAAATCCAAACGCTGTTAATAAGAAGAAACCAGGAAGAGGCAATAACCAAGGTACTAACATTAAAAGTACCATTAGGAACATATCATCTCCTCTAATTGAACCAAAAAGTCTGAATGATAATGAAATAATTCTAGAAATATGAGAAATAATTTCAATAGGGAACATTAATGGTGCAAGTATAGGCATAGGACCCATAAAGTGTTTAAAGTAATTAATAAACCCATTTACTTTAATACCTACATAGTTATAATAAACAAAAACAATAAGTGCTAAACTTAGTGTAAAGTTAATATTACTTGTTGGTGCTTCAAACCCTGGAATAACTCCCATCATGTTAGCTACAAAAATAATAATTGCTAAAGAACCAATTAATGGTAAATATCTTCTAGCATTTGTTTCACCCATTGTATCAGCACCCATTGCTACGATTCCACTAATAAATGCTTCCATAGCATTTTGAGCACCAGTTGGCACTAGTTGCATTTTCTTCGTTGCAGCATTTGCTAATAATAATACAATCCCTATTACTAAAACAAAGTGTGATGTGATAATCCATTCTTGTCCGTGTCCACCGATGGCACCTAAGAATGTAAATAATCTTCCTTCCATTTTCTTCCTTTTATGTTCTTTACTTTTTCTAAAATATACTGACCATTATATGTTTTGTTTACTAAATTTTTAATAAATGTATAAAATGTAATCTAGATTTGTTTAAATCTATAACCATTTTGTTTCAATTTTTCCCTTATTAGTTTTTGATGCTCTTCACCTTTTGTTTCTAAGGCAATAGTAATGTGTGCTTCACCAAATTCTAACTTGATAGAGTTTCTATCATAATCAATTTGTACTATGTTTGCAGAACACTCTTTAAAAATCTCAGTTAAATGAGTAAGAGACCCTGGTTTATCCATCAATGTGATAACAAGATTCATTTTTCTATTTGATTTTACTAAACCTTTTTCAATAATTTGAGAAAGCATAGTTACATCAATATTTCCACCACTAATAACTGCACAAACTTTAGAATCTTCAATTTCAATTTTTTCGTGCATAATTGCTGCAGTTGCAACAGCACCTGCACCTTCTACAACAAGTTTGTGTTTTTCTAATAAAAATAGAATTGCATTTGCAATTTCATTATCGTTTACTTCTACAATATCATCAACATAATCAATTATTATATCTAAAAGCTTTGGTGTTACATCTCTTACTGCAATACCATCTGCAATGGTTCTAACTGCAACAGAATCAATTGGTATTTGCGACCTATATGATTCTTTCATAGCTTTTGCGCCACTTGCAACAACACCAATAATTCTAATATCAGGGTTTATACTTTTTGCTGCAATGGCAATACCTGCAATAAGTCCTCCTCCTCCAATTGGTACGATTAATTGTTTTAAGTCTGGCACTTTCTCAAGTATTTCAATTGCAATTGTTCCTTGCCCTGCAATGACATCATCATCTGCAAAAGGATGAATGAATTCTATGTTTTTCTCTTCAGAGAATTTCATTGCAGCTTCATATGCTTCATCAAAATTTTCACCATGGAGTATTACATTTGCTCCATAAGATTTCACTCCTGAAACCTTAGTTAAAGGAGTCGCTTCTGGCATAAAAATAGTCGCTTCACATTCAAAATATTGTGCTGCATAAGCTAATCCTTGTGCATGATTTCCTGCACTTGCTGCAACCACACCTTTGTCTTTTTTATCTTGAGATAAATTTGCAACTCTATTAAAAGCACCTCTTAATTTAAAACTTCCCGTAAGTTGTAAATTTTCTTTTTTAAAGTATATCTCACTATTGAAAGTTTCACTTAAAATTGGAGCTTTTGAAAAAGGTGTGTTTAATGCCACTCCTTCTATATTTTTTTTTGCTTCTTTTATACTGTTTATAGTTATCATTTCATTTCTTTTCATTTTAATTATCAATAATAGTATCTAAAAAGAGTTTTTATCTCTTTTAATAAAAACTCTTTTTAGATAGAGCCTAGGGCTCTATCTATTTTCCTTTCTTATATAATTTACTGCTTCAACCATATTTTGAAGACTTAATTTTGTTTCTTCCCATTTTCTTGTTTTTAATCCACAATCTGGATTTATCCATAATTGATTTTTAGGAAGTACTTCCAATAGAAGTTTAATTTGATTAACCATCTCTTCTATACTTGGAACTCTAGGACTATGGATATCGTAAATTCCTGGTCCTACTTCTTGTTTATATCCTACTTCTTTAAAGATTTTAAGAAGTTCATTCCCACTTCTTGCGGTTTCTATTGAAATAACATCTGCATCCATATTTTCAATTGTTTTAATAATGTCATTAAATTCACTGTAACACATATGAGTATGAATCTGAGTTTGTTTTTTTGAAGAACTAACTGCAATTTTAAAATCTCTAACAGCCCAGTTTTCATAGTCTTTTATTTTCTCACGTCTCAAAGGATAACCTTCTTTAAATGCAGCTTCATCTACTTGTATGATTTTTATACCTGCATTTTGTAAATCATTAATTTCATCACTTAGTGCAATTGCAATTTGTTTAGAAACTTCATCTCTTGGTTTATCGTCTCTTACAAAAGACCAATTTAAAATAGTAACTGGACCTGTTAGCATTCCTTTCATTATTTTGTCTGTTTTACTTTGAGCATATGTAATCCAGTCAACTGTCATTGCTTTTGGTCTACTTATATCACCATAAATAAATGGAGGTTTTACACATCTGCTTCCATAACTTTGAACCCAACCATTCTTTGAAAAACCATAGCCTTTTAGTTGTTCTCCAAAATATTCAACCATGTCATTTCTTTCAGGTTCTCCATGGACTAAAACTTCAATTCCACACTCTTCTTGAAAAGAGATACAATCATCAATATATCTTTTCATTTGTGTTTCATAATCATTTTTTGAGATTTCATTATTTTTATAATCTTTTCTTGCAATTCTAACTTCTGGCGTTTGAGGAAATGAACCAATTGTAGTAATTGCCAAATCCTTGTACTTTAAAATTTCTTTTTGTAATTTTATTCTATCTTTATACTTCCCCTCTCTTTGAAGTTTAGAAAATTCATGTACTCTATTTTGGACAGTTTCATCATGAATAAGTGCTGATATTTTTCTACTATGATTCGCTTGAATATTTTCTTCGTAGATTTTATTCTCTTTATTATTCAAACTATTTACACCTTCAAAGAAAACTTTTGTAAGAATATTTACTTCATCAAGTTTTTCAACTGCATAACTTAACCATGTTTTGATATTTTCATCCATAGTAACTTCATACTTTAATGTAAATGGGGTATGAAGAAGAGAACAAGATGAAGAGATGATTATATTTTCTTTCTTTATATCTTTTGATATAAGTGCAAGAAGTTCTAAACTATTTTGAATATTATTTTTCCAAATATTTCTGCCATCAACAATTCCTGCAATAAGTTTTTTATCACTTTTTTCAATTAATTCTAAAGATTCTAAATTTTCCTTCCCATATAAAAAATCAAGACCAACTCCCCAAATTGGAGTATGAATTAAAATTTTGGTAGCTTCATTGGAGTGTTCAAAATATGTAGTAACAATAATCTTTAGATTATTGCTGACACTTGATAATCTATCATATGTTGGTTTTATAAGGCTTAGCACTTTTACCTCATTGTCTTTAGCAAAAACAGGTTCATCAATTTGTACTGTAACAACTTCATCAAGCAATGCAATCTCTTTTAGTAATTCTTCATAGATTGGAAGTATTTTATTTAATAAAGCAAAAGTGTCTTTTCTATCAACTCTTTTTGAAAGAGCTAAAAAAGTTAGTGGACCAATTAAATTTATTTTTGTTTTAATTCCTTGTTCTTTTGCTTCTTGATATTCGTTTAGAATCTTTGATGCATTTAATTTATATTCATCTTCTAAACTTAATTCTGGAACAATATAGTGATAGTTTGTATTAAACCACTTTGTCATTTCCATTGCTACACAATCTTTACTTCCTCTAGCCATTGAAAAATAAAGTTCTTCATTTTTTAAGTCTTTGAATCTTTTAGGAATTGCATTTAACATCACTGCTGTATCTAGAACATTATCATAAAAAGAGAAATCATTTGAACTTATATATCCAATTCCTGCTTTTTTTTGATAACTCCAATGACGTTTTTTTAAATCACCTGCAACTTTTTCTACTTCATCAAATGAACAATTATTTGCCCAAAAACTTTCTAACACTTTTTTTAATTCTCTTTGTTCCCCAATTCTTGGAAAACCTACTACATAACTTTTTTTTGACATTACTTTATCCTCTAATATTTTTATTTTGTTTTGAAATTAGTATTAAAGTTTGTAATGGTGGATGTACTCCGGTTCTTCTAAATGCAAAAAATTTACAATAATAAGGGCATCTTGGTATAAATTTAAAAAGTGTTACTGCAAGTTGTGTTTTTCTTTTAAAATAGCAGTCACAGTGACAAGGCTTATTAGATTTATGCTGGAAACATAATATCAGTTCTTCAAGTGGAGGATCATTTTCATCTAAATCTTCACATTCTCTTGAATTGTTATTACTTAAAGTATGTTCAGCCTTTATTATCAGGTTTTGCATTTTACTTTGAACAGTGTGTGCTAGGATACTAGCGAATGTAAAATAGCTTTTTCCAAAACCTTTAGGCGATTTCATTGTTTTCCTTTCATAAAGTATAAGTTGAGTAATTTATCAAAAAAAAGCTTAATAATGTTAAAAGTCTATCTTTTTTAATAAAAATAGGTTAATATTTCAGAAATTAAAATAAGGTCGTATTTGAAATTCACGTTTGTAACACTTTTCCCAAATCTTATTGAACCATATTTCTATGAGTCAATTTTAAAAAGAGCAGTAGATTCAGGATTTATAAGTTATGAGTTTTTTAATCCACGAGATTATACAAAAAATAAACATTTAAAAGTTGATTCTCAAATGGTTGGTGGAGGAGCTGGAATGCTAATGACTTGTCAGCCTCTTTTTGATTGTTTAGATACAATTAAAAAACAGAATGAAGATTCATATATAATATTCCCTTTAGCAGCTGCAAAACCTTTTAAACAAAATGATGCAAAAAGGCTTGCAAAGAAGAAAAATATAGTTTTTGTTAGTGGAAGATATGAAGGAATTGATGAAAGAGTGATCGAAAAGTATGCAAATGAAGTATTTTCAGTTGGAGAATTTATATTAACAGGAGGAGAATTGCCATCTTTAACAATGGCTGATGCAATTTCTAGAAATGTAGAAGGTGTACTTGGAAATGCCGATTCTTTGGTAATGGAAAGCTATGAAAACAATCTTTTAGAAGCTCCATCTTTTACAAAACCTGAAACTTTCCAAAAGTTAAGTGTGGTTAAAGAATTCTTAAAGGGAAATCATAGTAAAATTCTCGACTTAAAATTCCAGATGTCAATTTGTAAAACAAGATATTATAGACCTAATAAGGAAACGAAATGAAAAATAGATATATTGCTAGCTTTGAAGCAGCACAAATAGAGTCAAAAGAGATCCCTCAATTTAGAGCAGGAGATACTGTAAGACTTGGTATTGAAATTAAAGAGGGTGAAAAAAAGAGAGTTCAGTCTTTCGAAGGTATTGTAATCGCTAGACACGGTGAAGGTGTTTCAGCTACGTTTATCGTAAGAAAAATTGGAGCTAACTCTGTTGGTGTAGAAAGAATTTTCCCATTATACTCAGATTCAATTAAATCTTTTGAAGTATTAAGAAGAGGAAAAGTAAGAAGAGCTAAGCTTCATTACCTAAGAGGTTTAACTGGTAAAAAAGCTAGAATTCAAGAGCTTAAAAAGTAATTTAACTAAGGCAAAAGCCTTAGTTTTACTTTATGCTAAAAACTTTAATTCACACTGCCTTACTCTCCGAAGCCAAACCATTAATTAATTTTTTAAAACTAAAACAAGATACTTCTGTTCAAAATTTACCTCAAGGTAATAAATTATATAAAGACGAAAATAATAAATATTTATTAATAGTATCTGGTATTGGTAAAGAAAATTGTCAAAAATCTTTAGAATTTGTTTATAAAAATTTTGAAATAGAAAAAGCAATTAATATTGGCATTGCAAGTTGTTCTGATAGTTCTATAAAAATTGGAACATTTATTTGTACGAATAGATTATTATCTGGTATAAATTTTGCTTCAATCACTACAATAGAACCACCTTTAGAAACTGATGAAAATTTAGAAACGCTCTTAGTTGATATTGAAGCAAAATATTTTGAAGAAATTTCAAAAAAGAATTGTAATAATATTTATATATTTAAAGTTGTATCTGATTATTTAGACATAAAAACTCCAGTAAACTCTTTGATTAGTAATTTAATTGAAAACTCTTTAGACAAATTAAGAAAATACTTATAATTTATAATGATTTTTATTTTTAATTAGTTACAATCCCACAAAGAAAAATTAAGGATTTTTATTAGATGCTTCACGAAATAGTAGATTTTATTGTACAAACAGTTGGTGATTTAGGATATTTTGGTATATTTTTTATGATGTTTTTGGAAAGTACTTTCTTCCCATTCCCTTCTGAAGTTGTAATGATACCTGCTGGATATTTAGTTTACAAAGGTGAAATGAATATGGCAATAGTATTATTTTGTGGTATTTTTGGATCTCTTACAGGAGCACTTTTTAATTATTTCTTAGCTGTTTATGTAGGTCGTAAAATTTTAATTAAATATGGAAGATACTTTTTTATAAAAGAAAAAACAATTGTAAAAGCAGAGAAATTTTTTGCTAAGCATGGACATATCTCAACTTTTTCAGGTCGTTTAATCCCAGCAGTGAGACAACTAATTTCATTTCCTGCAGGACTTGCTCGAATGAATCTTGTAAGCTTTTCAATATATACAACATTGGGTGCAACTATATGGGTAGTGATTTTAGCTCTGCTAGGTTACTATATAGGAGATAATGAGTCTTTAGTAAAAGCATATCTTTCAACAATTATCTATACTTTATTAGTTCTTATTGCACTAGGTGGATTCATCTATTATAAAAGAATTAATAAGGCTTTATAAAATACAACTTTCAGACTATAATAGACTAAATAATAGGTCTATTATATCTTATATAATAAAGTGATGGCAGTGCTAATCCAAATCCAATACCACCTAATATAATAATACTTTTTAAAGAGTTTTCTATAAATATTGAAATTAATTCTGGAGTAACCCCATGGGCATTCATATCAATTAAATTTATCATTGCTGTAAATGCATAAGTTCCTGGAAGTAAAGGGATAATTGAGGCAATGGTATAAACAGGTCTTGGAATAAGATATTTTCTTGACCAGTATAATGCGACTATTCCGATAACTGTTGATGCTATAAATGTTGCAAGTTCTATTGATATATTTAGATCTAATAAAACATATCTTGTTGTGTATGTAATTGCCCCACCAATACCACAATATATTAAAGTGTGTTTAGGAACATTAAAAACCATACCAAATCCAATTGCTGGAATTGCTGCAAAGATGGCATTTATTATATATTGTAAAATTAATTCACTCATTTACCATCCTTTCAAATTTAGTACAGTAAAAGCCAGAATCATACCAATGCTAGTAGCAACGGTTAGCAAAACAGCTTGCATCCAACGACCCCAGCCCATTGCAAGGTATCCTTTTACCGCGTCTAATACAGAATTTACAAATGGAAATCCAGGGGCTAGTAAAATAACACTAGCGGAAAGGGCAATATTTGGTGTTGAACTAAAATGATAAATTTGTGAAAGTCCTGCAATTATAGTGGCAACAAAAGCTGTAATCCCAAAGGTAATAATCATTACAAATTTTCTCTTAGCTAATTCTTGTCTAGTAAACATAGCAACGGAAGAAGCTACAAATGTTGTAAGAAAAGCTTGCCAATCAGCTCCATAAAGATATGCAAAAGATGCACATGATAGTCCTACCATGAATACAACTAACCATCTATTATAATAATCTGGCTGAATTTCTTTCATTGTTTTAAATACAAAATCTACATCGTATTTATATTTCTCAACATCGTAACACATCTTTTGAACATTACATACGATTGACATATTAATAGGTTTATGATGGGCTCGTCTAGTTGTTGTTACTGATTGTGTTTGTTTTTTACTAAGTGTACTTAACACAATAGCTGAAGGAATTAACGAGACTTCTACTGAGTCAATGCCTAGAGCTTTTCCTAATCTTTGTGCCGTTGTCTCTATTAGTGTACTTTCTGCTCCAAATTCTAGCATTAAAACTGCTGCTTTAATTATCGCTCTTGTAATCCTAGTTTGTTCTTCATATGTTAATATAGTTTTAGTTTGTTCGTCCATTTACTCTTCTAAATATTTTTTGATTTTCAATATTTGTCCCTTATCATCTGCAATAAAAAGATTCCCTTTGTTATCAAAAGTGATTCCTTCTTGTGCAAATTTCTTAGGAAGTTTGTCTTTTCTTAGTATTTTTTTCTTATTTGTATCATAGCTAACTATAAAGTTATTATCATCACTAATCATGTATAAAATATCACCAATGAAAGTGAGTCCAGAAATATCTGTAATTCCATGATTTATTATATTTTCTATTTTTTGTTTTTTTTTCTTTAAATTATAATTAACAATTACAATAACAGAAGAATCATCTTTAGGATAGAGTTTATCTGATTGATTAGAAAGAAAGATTTTATTATTGTTTAAAGCAATACCTTCAATACCATCCGAACCTTTCTTTAAAACTTTAATGCCTTTATATGTTCTTTTTATTGATATCTCATTTATTTTTTTAAAGTTATCTTTTGAAAGAATTAATATGTTCTCTTTTCCTTCTATGGCGACTAAAAGAACATTGTTTTTGTCATCTACCACAATTCCTTCAAAATCATATTTCCCAATCTTCTTTTCTCTTAAAATCTTACCTTTTTTAGATAATTCATATATAGAACCTTCATCATTTACTACAAAAAGTGAGTTTGATTTTGTTGAATAATCAATTCCCGAGGCCTCAGGGATTTTTGCTATAATTTTTATTTTTGCAAATAAATTTTGTATTGACATAATAATTACTATCCCTAATAAAATTTTCTTCATGTTAATTCTTTCATTTTTTCGCAATTTTACTAAAATATTCATAACTAATAAATTAATTTCATATATAATACAATGTTTAGATGACAAAAGGATGAAAATATTTGAAAGATTTAACAAAATACTTTTTAGATAAAGATGTATTATTTAAAGATATAAAACAGATAACACCAAAAGAGTTAGGTAGTAGAAAGAAAATAGAAATCTATGTTGCAACTTCCGTAAAAAAAGAATTTTATGCAATATTTATCCTTGATGGGAAGAGTAGATTTATTAGAAAAAATGCAAATGATTTATTAGAACTTTATTCAAAACTAGTAGACTTTCAAGAACATAATTTTAAGAAAAAAGAGCTACTTGTTAGCTCCCCTCTATGTTCAAAAGCAAAGAAGTATTTACAAGAAAACAAATGGAGTGTAAGAACTAATTATTAAAAGTTAACTTTTGATATAATTATTATTATTATAAAAAAGGAATAAAGTGAATTCTATATTTAAAGTAATTCTTCTTATCTTATTATCAATTATTAATTTAGAAGCAGAATCTTCTGTTTGGAAGGTTACAAAAAAGGATGGTAGTTATATTTATGTTGGTGGTACAGTCCACCTCTTAGCTAAAGAAGATTATCCATTAAAAAGTGAATTTGAAGAAGCCTATATTAACTCTGAAGATATAATATTTGAATCAGATATATCAAAAATTCAGAACCCAAAGTTTTTCAAATTTATACAAGAAATAAGTCTATATAAAAATGGAAAAAGTATAAAAGACTTTTTAAGTAATAAGACTTATATGTCTTTAGAAAGATATTTAAAATCTAAAGACCTACCTTCACATTTATTAAAAATGAAACCTGGTTTCCTTGTAAGTATCATATCCATGGCTATTTATGCGGAAGAAGGTATGACTCTTCCTGGAGTTGATAAATACTTTGAAGATAAAGCAAAAAAGCAAAATAAAGAAATTTTTTATTTAGAGGAAATAGAAGAGCAAATAGAATTTATTTCTAATATGGGTATTGGTAATGAAGAAAATTTTATAAAATATAATTTATCAGAGATAAAGAAAGCATCTAAACAAATAGGAATGATTAAAAAATCATGGCTAAATGGGGATATTAAATTAATAGAAAAAGAAATAATGAATGAACTAAAAGCGAAATTCCCAAAAACTTACAACGAACTTTTAGTCAAAAGAAATAAAAAATGGATGCCAAAAATAGAAAAAATGTTTATATCGAAAGATATTGAATATGTACTGGTTGGTTTTTTACATCTAGTAGGAGAAGATAGTATTTTATATAAACTTCAAAAACTGTCTCTTATACACATCTGACGCTGCCGACGAAGAGGATAGTGTAGAT
>OJIJ01000080.1_pt1 | contig 14897 bp, 11 predicted proteins | sample 1595891 | NCBI WGS metagenome assembly OJIJ01 (sample SAMN05416853, study PRJEB24817) | seawater metagenome | isolation source: Sea water | place: Canada:Atlantic | collected 2013-11 | reverse complement strand
ATCTACACTATCCTCTTCGTCGGCAGCGTCAGATGTGTATAAGAGACAGGAAGAAAAAGTTACAGTAAAAGAAGTTGGAAATATTGCAGAAATAGTTATTGAAGAGAGTGAAGATAATATTGCTGAAATTAAGGTTGATGATTTAAATATTATTGATTTAAATCAGACTGAAGAAATACAATCAACAAATGAACAAGTAATAGATATTGAAGAAGAAAATACTGCTGGCCACGGGATTATTGTTGAAGAGTTAGAAGAAAATAAAAAATTACTAGATCAAATAGAAGTAGGAAAAGTAGATAAACCAAAAGATTTTGAATTACCTCCTACAAAATTTTTTCAAGCAACACCAAAAGAAAAAAAATCAAAGATCTCTGAAGCACAAATTGATAAGAAAATTGAAGATTTATTAGAAAAATTATTAATGTTCAAAATTGAGGGAGATGTTGTTAGAACTTATACAGGGCCTGTTGTTACAACTTTTGAATTCAAACCAGCTCCAAATGTGAAAGTATCTAAGATTTTAAATCTTCAAGATGACCTTGCCATGGCTTTAAAAGCTCAAACTATTAGAATTCAAGCGCCCATCCCTGGAAAAGATGTTGTTGGTATTGAAGTTCCTAATGAAGATACTCAGACTATTTATATTAAAGAATTACTTGAAAGTGAAATTTTTCAAAATGCAAAATCTCCTTTAACTATGGTTTTAGGAAAAGATATTGTTGGAAAACCATTTATTACTGACTTAAAAAAACTTCCACATTTACTAATTGCAGGAACTACTGGTTCTGGAAAATCTGTTGGAATTAATGCTATGATTCTTTCACTTTTATATAAGAATTCACCAGATAATTTAAGACTTGTAATGATAGACCCTAAAATGCTTGAATTCTCAATGTATAATGATATTCCACATCTTTTAACTCCTGTTATAACAAAACCAACAGATGCTATTAATGCTTTATCAAATATGGTTGGAGAGATGGAGAGAAGATATACTTTAATGTCTCAAACAAAAACTAAAAATATTGAAAACTATAATGAAAAAGCTGAAAAAGAAGGTTATGAAGAAATCCCTTATATTGTTGTTGTTATTGATGAATTAGCTGATTTAATGATGACTAGTGGTAAAGAAGTTGAACTTTCTATTGCTAGACTTGCTCAAATGGCAAGAGCTTCCGGTATTCACTTGATTGTTGCGACACAGAGACCTTCTGTTGATGTTGTTACTGGACTTATTAAAGCAAATTTACCAAGTAGGCTTTCATATAAAGTTGGGCAAAAGGTAGATTCTAAGATTATCTTAGATTCAATGGGAGCAGAATCACTTCTAGGACGAGGGGATATGTTATTTACCCCTCCTGGTATGTCAGGACTTGTTAGAATTCATGCACCATGGTCAAAAGAAACAGAAATTGAAGATGTTGTTGATTTCTTAAAAGATCAAAGAGATGTTGTTTACGATATGAATTTTGTTAAAGATAGAAATACCTCTTCTTCTGGTGGAAAATCTTCTGATTCAAGTGAAATTGGTGAACTTGATGAACTTTATGAGGATGCTAGAGAAGTTGTTTTAGGTGATAAAAAGACTTCTATATCTTATATTCAAAGAAAACTTAGAATTGGATATAACAGAGCTGCAACTATTGTTGAACAATTAGAAAAAACTGGCGTATTATCTGAACCAAATACAAAAGGTAATAGAGAAATTTTAATTTAATCAATATTGTTACAGAATATTTACTTTGATATATTATAATTACATTTGTAAACAAGGAGTAATTATTGATTAATATTTTGATGATAGAAGATGACTTAGAACTTGCAGAAATCCTAATTGATTATTTAGACCAATATAATATTAAAGTTACAAATTATGATAGTCCTGAATTGGGAATTTCTGGACTAAGACTAAAAAAGTATGATTTAATTATACTTGATTTATCTCTTCCTAATATTGATGGAATTGAAGTATGCAAAATAATAAGAGAACAATATGCTATTCCAATTATAATTTCTAGTGCAAGATCAAATCTTGGAGATAAAATTGCCTGTTTTTCATATGGTGCAGATGATTTTATGCCTAAACCATACGACACTCAAGAATTAATATTTAGAATTAAATCTATTCTTCGTAGATGTAATTTAGAACTTCCTTCAAAAGAAAAACTTCAAAAAGAATCTGTTTTTATACATAAAGAAGAAAAAATGGAAATATTTAAAAAAGATTCTCTACTTGATTTAACAAATGCAGAGTATTATATACTTGCTTATTTAATAAAAAGATCTGGCTTTGTTATTTCAAGAGAGGAAATTCTTACAAATGTAGATTCTATTAAATATGAAAGTAGTTATAAAAGTATAGATGTTTTAATTGGACGAGTAAGAAGTAAAATTGAAGACAACTCAAGAAAACCACGATATATTCATTCTATTAGAGGAGTAGGGTATAAATTGGTTAACGAATAAAAAGAGTTCAATTCTTTTTCAAATCACTGTATTTTTTTCTATTATATTTTTCATTATAAATATAATTATTTCAATACAATTTTTATTTGATAATCACAATTATAAAATCTTAAATATTAAAAGGTATTTTGGTGCAGCAAAGATTGTTATTGATTCAAAATTTGATAAATTAAATGATAAAGAAATAAATAAAAAAATAAAACATCTTTATTTGAAGTTATCTGATATTGACTTTCATTTTTTAAAACAGTTAAAAAATGAAAATGAAAAATTTGAACCAATTGAAATCTTCGAATATAAAAATAAAAAATATGTACATCCACGACCTCCAAAATTTAGACCTAAAATAAGAGAAAAAATGGATTTTCTTGATAGAAAGAGACCTCCTCCTATAGTATTCATTGATTTATTAGATGAAAATAAGATTAGGTACTTTTGGCTACTTATTCTTCTAAGTATTGATATTTTACTTGGATGGTTTTACTATTTTTTGTACAAAAAATTAAAACCACTTGTTAAATTAAAAAATGAGATTACAAAATTCTCACAGGGAAATTTAGATATTAATACTCAAGCTATAGGAAATGATGAGATATCTCAAGTTTCTAATGAATTTAATAATGCTATATTAAAAATACGAGAATTGAATGATTCTAGAAAACTTTTTTTACGTAATATTTTACATGAATTAAAAACTCCAATTACAAAAGGCAAACTTATTTCAGATACTTTAGAAGAAAGTAGAAGAAAAGAGATTTTACAAAAAGCTTTTTTTAGATTAGAGTATCTTTTAGGTGAATTTGTAAAACTTGAAGAATTTACTTCTGGAAAAATGAATCTAGTTAAGAAAGAATATAGAGTTATTGATTTACTAGATCAAGCAATTGATATTTTATTAATAGATAGAGATAAATTAGAAATTTTTGGAAATATAACAAAAGTAAGTGTAGACTTTGAAATATTTTCTATTGCATTAAAGAATTTGATTGATAATGCCTTAAGATATAATACAAATGATAAAGTTGAGATATTTGTAAAAGAAGACTCTTTATTGATAAAAAATAAAGGTAAAGCACTTAAAAAAGAGTTTGATCACTATTTAACACCCTTTAGCAGAGAATATGAATCTATTGATAAAGGATTAGGACTTGGTTTATATATAACTAATAATATAATACAAAGTCATGGATATAAACTTTATTATTCTTATAGTGGTGATTACCATTTATTTAAAATCCAATTTATAATAAATGATAATTAATATTCTAGTTACTTTATATAATTCTTAATTTACTTTTATTACTAAACTCTTACCAACTGTTTTTTTTACCCTGATAAAGTTATAAAAACTTTTGAAGGAGCCTCCCATGTCTACTCTTAGTGATATTTCGACAACAAGCAGTACTGATGCTTATGGAAATTCTTATACAACAGCAGTAAGTGGTAATGATAACTTAGAAAACAATGATTTTATTACATTGATGTTAACTGAACTATCAATGCAAGACCCAACAGAACCAGTTGATTCAAGTTCTATGCTTGATGATCAACTACAAATGCAAACATTAGAAACTAATATATCTTTAACCGAATCCATGAATTCACTAGCAACATCTTTTGAGCAATCTAACCTTTCAAATTCTGCTTCATTAATAGGAAATGTAGTTGAAAATGGGGACCTTAATGACTCTGGAGATAGCAAACAATATAAGGTATCTTCTGTTGAAGGCCAAGATGGAACTATTTATTTAACAGCTTATGAAATTACTGATTATTATGATGTATATTCTTTTGATGAAACTAGTAGTTCTTCTAATACTATTGATTCAAGTGGTGAAGATGATATGTTGACAGTTACGGATAGTGACGATAACAGTTATGAAATTAGTACATATGGTAAAACTTATGAAGAAGTTGCGGATGAACTTAATTCAATTGATGGAATAACAGCTTCTATGGTAGAAAATTCAACTGGAAACTATCAGCTAGTTGCCTCTGTTAGTGGTGGAAGCTCAAGCCTCTCTCAAAGTGGAGTGAATATGACATATTCAAAAGATAATGCAACAGCGTATAACAGTGAAGCAGAAATAATTGAATATACAAATGTTACTAAGATTTACTAATGTTACTAAAACTTTTAACTGTATCTTTTTGTTTAGTTAACATTTTTAAAAGTTTATAATCGAATACCATAAGTTTACTCTAAACCTTTATGATTTCTATACGTGATTTATATCACAGAAGTAATCATAAAGGATTTAAAATGATTGGTGCATTATGGACAGGAATTTCAGGTTTAGCGTCACAACAAGTTGCATTAGATAACGAATCAAATAATATTGCAAATGTAAATACTGTAGGTTATAAAGCCTCTAGAGTATCATTTGCTGACTTGATGTATCAAGATAGTATTGGTAAGGGTTCTACAGTTACTAGTGCAGAAAAACAATATACTCAAGGAAGTCTAAATTTAACAGGGTCATCATATGATATGGCTTTAAATGGAGATGGTTTTTTTGTAGTTTCAGATGCAAGTGCTACGGGAACATCTGAACTTTATTATACAAGAGCTGGAAATTTTAGAATGGGCGATAACGGAACACTCCAAGATGCTTCGGGGAATGATGTTCAAGGTTGGGCTTTAAGTTCCTTAGATACAGATAATGATGTAACCTCAACAAATTCTAATTGGACATCTTTTACAAGTGATTTTACAAAAATTGCAGGAAATCAAATAATACAATTTTCAAATAAAATAGAAACTTATTCTGCAAAGATGACTGATTATACTGATACAGCACAAAGTGATTCTTCTGAACTAACTGGTTCAGGAATTAAAACACAATCAACAAAAATATCAGATATTGAATCGTTGATTTCGAATTATACTAGTGCCTTGGATGATTATGCAATTGATCCAAACGCAACCTCAACACCTTCACTTTCACAAATAAGTACAATTGATTTCCCCGATGGTACAGATACTCTTTTAGATAATGATGGAGATCAAATATATGTATATATTAATGGAAATAAATATACACAAGACTATGTAAGTATAACTACTACTGAAGATGTGGATGGTAGTGGAACTGTTGATAGTGATGATAATATTGCCGCAAGTAGAATCGCAACTTATAAAGCTTTAGCTGATGAAATATCAAATATAACTGGATTAAAGGCATATACAGTTGATGGTTCAGATAATGCAAGCACATCTAATTCTGATGTACTTAATGGAATTATTAAAATTGAATCTATATTACCTGGAAAATCTTTTACAATTGGAGATATTTATGAAGTCTCAGGTTCTATAGAAACAGCTGGAAGTGAAAATACAATTACAAATGCAGTAATGGGTACAGGAGAAGGTGCCGTTGAATCTGCAATGCAAGCTTTAAAAGATGCAGTTGCAGGTGAACAACAAGATGTTTATCAAGAAGATGACATTTTTAGTGATGATGATGGATTAGGTATTACTTTTGATACTGCAGATGCCGTGTCATTTACTCTATCCGGAATTACAGTTACTTCAACATATTCAGCAGGAAGTGTAGATGATTTTGAATCAATGATTGATGATTTAGTTACTCAAATTAACAGTGATCCCGACTTACAACTAAAAGTAGAAGCAAAAAATATTAATGGAAATTTAGTTGTTCAATCAAAAGAAACTGGTGAAGAATTTTCAGGAATTATCGAGTTTACTGATTCTTCAGCTTCTGAAACTTTTACAAAAGAGATGAATCTAGATTTAAGTGGTAATACTGGTGCTGATGCAGAATTTATGCAAATTTTATCTACTGTCGATCAAACAACTTCTCAATCTTCTCTTCAATTAAAGCTTGACACTTTAGGATTAACTGATTCTTCATTTGGTGAATTTAATGTTGATGATAATGGTGTGATAACTATGACTCAAGATGGAGTAGATTATGCAATCGGTCAAGTTGCTATTGCCCAATTTAACAATAACATTGGTTTAGAAGCTGTTGGAGATAATTTATTATCAAAAACAAATACAAGTGGTGATCCCATTTTTATGATTAACAATGATAACTCAACTAGTATAGAAAGTGAAACTTTAGAGCTTAGTACTGCAGACTTGAGTGAAAGTTTAGTAAATCTTATGGTTTTCCAAAGAGCTTTTGAAGCAAATTCAAAATCTATTACTACTGCTAATGAAATATTAACAACATTAATTCAATTAAAACGATAATAAGGAATTCTTATGGTTAGTTCAATTAATACAATAATGTATAACTTAGATATTTTAAATGATAGAAATAATAAGGTTAATCATGGTTTAAGTACAAATGAAGCATTAGAATATGGTAGTGATGATTCTGTTAGATATGATTATATATTAGGAGTTAAGAATGATATTAATACTTACACTTCTATAAATGAGAGTATAAACTATAATAGTGCTTTTAATACTTCTAGTGATACTGCTTTATCAGAAATAAAAACTGTCACAGAATCAATACTTTCAGAATTAATTAAAGCAAATACAGATACCACGAGTGACGAGGGTAGGGTAGTTATCTCTGGACAAATTGAAGACTATAAACAATCACTTCTATCTTTATCCAATACTAATGTAGACAATCAATATCTTTTTTCTGGTGTAAACACTAATGTTAGTCCTTTTTTAGAAGATGAAATCACAGGGGTAATTTCATATCAAAGTGATAACTCTTCTAAAATGATTAATGTTGAAGAAAATCGTTATGTATCCCAAGGTGTTAATGGGATAGATGTTTTTTATTATACAAACAACAATGTTGAAGATACTAATAATTTTACTTTTTCGTCAAATGAAATAATCTTAGATGAAGATGGTAATGAGTGGAGTCTAATAGATTCAGATAACGATGGTATTAATGATGGAGTTTTTTTAAAGGGTGATATTACTTCAACATCTATGTCTATTACAGATAATGGTGATGGAACTTTTAATGCAGTAAATACATCGGGAACTAGTTTAGTAGTTAAACATTCTATTTTTGATGATTTAAATAAAGTTATTAGTGCTTTAAAACTAGAAGATGAAGATGGAAATTCTATTAGTGCAGATGACTCGAGTCTTATTCTTTCATCTATTTTAGAAAATATTGATATAGCATATGATTCTCAAAATATATCACATTCAATTGTTGGAACAAAAACAAATACCATTGATACTTATCAAAATATTGTTCAAACAAAATTAACAAACTTAACAATTTTAGAAAACGAATATGCAAGCGCAGATTTAACTGCCCTTGCTGTAGAAGCACAAGCCCTAGAAAATACTTACACGGCACTCTATTCAACAATAAATAGAGTTAACTCACTTTCTCTAATTAATTATTTAAAATAAAGGATATTTTATGAAGAATCAAGTTGATTTAATAGATTTACAATCCCAAGTACAAGATTGTTATAGTTTTTTTGTACAAAATCACCAAACATCAAATTTTAATCATTTAGAAGAGATGTTAATAAAACTACAAGAAACAATGATTCAATTGACAGTAACAAATTTAGTAAATGTTATAGATAGAGTTGTAGAAGATGGAAGAATAAATAATAGTGGTAAAAATAAGCAGTATAATATTTCATCTTTACAAATATCTGGAAATAGTAATGTTAATTTAATATGTCATGAAGTAGTAGGCTTTGATAATATTGATAAGAAATATGTATTAGATAGTGATATCTCATATATAAATTTTACAGATGTTATAAAAATATATTAAAGGATTCATTATGATGGATTCTTTATATACTGCACAATCTGGACTTTTTACTTCAAGGTATGCAATAGATGCAACTTCAAATAATATAGCTAATGAAAATACAGAAGGTTATAAAAAAAGAGTTGTAAATACAAGTGAACTTAGCTCTTTAGAAAGTAATATAGGCAACGGAGTATCTTTTGATGGTATTACAAGAACAACAAACCAGTTCTTATATGATCAATTAATAAAACAAACTAGTGAACAATCTTTTTATGAGCAAGAAGACGAGATTCTGTCACAAATAGAAATTATGTTTCAAGAAACTGAAAGTAGTGGATTATCTGTGTCTTTGAATGATTACTTTCAATCAATTGAAAACCTACGTTCTAATCCTAGTAGTAATATATATAAGTCAGACCTTGAAAATCAATCTGAAATACTAGTATCAAGTTTAAAAGATTTATATAGTGATTTAGAGACTATTGAAAAAAATACACTCTCTCAATTAGAGAATGAAGTATATCAAGTAAATGAAATTCTATCTCAAATTGTATATTTAAATGAACAAATAGAACAAAGTAGTGGACAAAGAGATGATTTACTTGATAAGAGAGATCAATTAGAAAAGGACTTGAGTAATTATTCAAATATTGAGGTTGATACGAGTAATGATAACTATACATTAAAAATAGGTGGTGTAACAACTATTTTTAATGGTACAAACTTACATGAAATTAGTGTTACTGAAGAAGAAGGAAATATTTATTTAACTGTATATAACAATGAACTTAACCTTTCTAGTGGCTCTATGAAATCTTTAAGTGATAATTTAAGTGAAGATAGTTCATCTATCTATTCTACTATGCAATCATTAGATGATTTTACTAAAGCTTTAATTGATGAAGTTAATGCAAATAGTACAACACCTATTTACAGTGGAGATACTGTGTCTTCTATGATTTTTGATTCATCTGCAATAAGTGATTTAACAAATAATGACTTAGAAAATTTAGCTCAAATCCAATGGGGTGAATATAGCATAGACTCAACAAGTACTGATATGACATCGTTTAGTGAATTTTATCAATCTTTACGTGTTGAAATATCTTCTAGAGTAGAAACTAACAATTTCAAACTTGAAGCACAAGATGTTGTTGTTCAGTCATTACAAAGTAACTTTGATAATTTTACAAAAGTAGATAGTGATGAAGAGATGATAAATCTATTGCAATATCAAGCTGCATATGAAGCTAATGCAAAAGTGATAACTGTAGTAGATGAAATGTTACAAACACTTTTAAATATGTAATAAGGAGTATGAATGGCTGATGGAATTTTAGGATTAGGTAGTTCGAGTAGTGGTGTTACTTTAGACCAAACACTAATTGATAAATTAAAAGCAGCAGATAGTACATCCCAGCTCGATCCAATAACAGCTGAGATAGAAGACACTGAAGCTGAAATTGAAGCAATTGAGGCAGTTGATAGTAAAATATTAGAATTACTTACTGTAATGGAGAGTTTTGATTTATATACAAGTGATACAAATGTATTTGATGAAGTAAGTGCAAATACTACTGGTGATTCAGTTGTTTTTGATGCTGCGGATACAAGTTCTTTAAATGCTGGAACTATAAATATATCTATTTCACAACTTGCTACAAAAGATGTTTATCAATCTGATATAATTAACGATAATGAAGCTACTATGGATGATGGAACTTTAAGTATTACAATTGGCGATGAAACTTATGATTTTGTAACAACGGGACAGACTTATGAAGAATTATTAACTGAAATGAGTTATAACACTTCTTTAGACGTTGCTTTAGAACAAGTTAGTGATGAATCTTATCGGTTTGTTATAAAAAGTGCCGAAAGTGGCTTAACTAATGCAATAACAATTGCTCAGACAGGAGCTCTAGATTTAGGTTTTGATAATATAGATAATCATGTATTAACTGCACAAAACCTTAAAGCTACAGTAGATGGTATCGATTATAACTTGTCTTCAAATAAATTTTCAATGGATAATGGTTTAATTATATCTGCTGTTGAAACGGGAGATTCCTCTATTAGTATAGAATTAGATGAATCATATGTAGTAAATGCAATGGAATCTATGGCAACTATATATAATGAATTAGTAGATTTAGTAAATTCTTATATTCTTGGAGATGAAGATGATACTATTATCATATCTGATAGTAGTACATTAAGAACAATAATGAGTGATATTAAAAATTTCTTTTATGTTTCCTATGGTTTAGATGATGAAGAAAATGCATTTATTTATGGAATATCTTTTGATAGTAATGGCTATATGGAAATTGATAGTACGGTATTAACTGAATCCTTGACGAATAATTTTGATGATGTTAAAGAACTGTTTGTTGGATATGCAGAAAAAGAAGGGATTGGAACTGGTTTAAAAACTTATTTAGATGCATTAGATGATAGTACTGGTGGCTTATTAACTTCATATGAAGAGAGATTAGATGAATATTTAGAAACATTAAATGATGATTATGAAAGTGCTTCTGAAGCTTTAGATGAAAAATATGAAACTATGTCTACTCAATTTGCAGCATATACTGTAATAATAAATCAAATGGAAAATGATTTTGCATCACTACAGGCAATTATTGATGGCGATGACTAAATTGTTACTTAGTGTTTACTTTAAAATAGTATTATTAAAAAATAAGATTAAATAAGGAGTATCTATGAACTCTATAGAAATGAGCTCAATGGCAAGTTTAGTTATGCCAACAAACGGTAATATAGCAACTCATATGATTTCTAAAAAAGATACGGATTCAGATTCTTCACTTAGTATTGAAGAAATGGGTGTTAGTTCAGAAAACTTTTCTTCATATGATTTAGATTCAGATGGCTTAGTTTCTCAATCTGAACTAACATCTACGATTGATTCAAAAATGTCCGAGTTTGATGGAGAAATGCCTTCCAAAGAAGAATTTCAATCTATGCTTTCATCTCTTGGTTTTGAAAGAACGTCTGGTAATAGAGGTATCTCTTCTTCTCAAGAAGAAACTATATCTTCTGTTTTAGCAAATTACGATGCTGATAATTTGAGTGAAAGTGATGCTCAAAGTATTGTTGCAGCTTTCAAAGAAGCAGGTATTCAACCATCAGCAGAATTAGCAAGTGCCATGGAAGAATCAGGTTTTGATGCACAAGAAGTTGGAACACTTGCGGGAGTTGGAGCTGCTCAAGGAGGAACACCTCCTCCCCCACCTTCCGGAGGAGGGGGCGGTTCATCTTCTGCAGAGGAAGTATTTGACATACTTGATACAAATGAAGATGGAGTGGTATCTTTAGCTGAATTAGAAGAAGCTTACGGTACAAGTGAAAGTGATACTTCTGATTTATCTTCAAATCAACAAAATGCACTTGATAATCTAGGTGTACTAATGGATATGCTTAAATCAAATAATGAAGATGATGATTTGTCTATTGACTCAAAAAATTTTGATGGTTTATTAAAAGCTATTAATAATCAAAATAACAATGGTGAAATAAATTCTTATTTAGAAAACTCAAATACAAGCTCACTTTTTAGCTACGCGTAACAAGCGTAGCTAATCTTTAAATTATTTTTACAATATTAACCTGCATAAATCCTTCTTTTATATTACTTATGTTAAAATCTCTTTATTATTAAAGGAGTATGTTATGAATACAAGTATTGTAGGAAGACACATAGAATTAACTGAGCCAATTAAAGATTATGTTAATAGTTCAGTAGAAATTTTTAAAAAATATAATTTAGATATTATATCGGTAAACTCTATTATTTCTCAAGAAGAGAAAAATGGAAGAAAAGCATTTACATTTGAATTTACTTTAAATATTGCTCATTTAGATACGGTTGTTGTAAAACAAAAAGATAAAGATTTATATTCTGCAATTGATATTGCTGTTGATAGAGTTTCAAAAGTACTTAGAAGACACCATGATAAAATCACTGGACATAGAGCTACTAAACTTACTGAAGTTGCATCTGCAGAAATTGAAGATGAAATTGCTAATGAATTAGATAAGTTAGATAATGAAGTTTATCCTGTTAGATTAAATTCTTATAAACCAATGGATATGGAAGAAGCATTAACTGAATTAAAAGGTTCTGACGCTGCATTTAAAGTCTTCTATGATAAAGATGATAATATGAGAGTATTATATAAATCAAGTGACGAAGGAAAATTTGGATTATACTAAAAAGTATATTCTAAGTTTTGTAAAGGTATTAGCTTTTATAGCTAATGCCTTTTTTAATTTAAAAGGGACAAAAAACTTAAATGGATAACACACTAAAAAAGATTGCACTTATAGGACAACCAAATGTTGGGAAATCCTCTTTATTTAATAGAATTGCAAAAAAAAGAATCGCTATTGTTTCTGATATAGCTGGAACTACAAGAGATATTAGAAGACATGAAATCGAAATTTTAGATAGAGATGCTTTAATGTTAGATACTGGTGGTATTGACGAAACTAATGATGCAATATTTTCAAATGTAAAAAGAAAAGCAGTTGAGTGTGCAAAAGAGGCTGATATAATACTTTTTATGGTGGATGGGAAAAGACTACCAGATGAAAAAGATAAAGAACTATTTTATGAGCTTCAAGCTTTAGGCAAAAAACTTGCTCTAGTAGTAAATAAAATCGACAACGATAAAGAAAAAGAACAACTTTGGGAATTTTATGAATTTGGAATTTCTGAAGATGATATGTTTGGTATCTCTGTATCTCATAATAGAGGTACAAAAACTCTATTTGAATGGATTTATGCCGAATTACCTCCTAGAGATGTTGTTGAAGAAGTTATAATTGAACAAGATGACGATTTTCTTGAAGACATTTTAGATCCGATTGAAGATATCAATGAGTCGGTAGTTGAAGATGATGGAAAAATAAAAGTAGCTATTATAGGTCGTGTTAATGTTGGTAAATCTTCTATATTAAATGCATTAGTAGGAGAAGAACGTTCGGTTGTATCTCCTATTGCAGGAACAACAATTGACCCTGTAGATGAAACTTTTGAATATAAAGACAAAAGTATTACTTTTGTTGACACTGCTGGTTTAAGAAGACGTGGTAGTATTGAAGGAATTGAGAAATTTGCTTTAATGAGAACAAAAGAGATGTTAGAAAAAGCTAATCTTGCACTTTTAGTTCTTGATGCATCTGAGGATTTAGTTGATTTAGATGAAAAGATTGCTGGACTTGTTGATGAATATGGTTTAGGAACAATTGTAGTTCTTAATAAATGGGATGAAAATAGAGATGACTTTAAAGTTGTTGAAGAAAAAGTAAGAAGTAAATTTAAATTTCTTTATTATGCCCCTATTATTGCTGTTTCTGCTAAAACTGGAAGAAGTATTGATAGATTAAAAGATAAACTTGTTGAGATATATGAAAACTATGCTCAAAGAATTCCTACATCTGTTTTAAATAAAGCAATTGAAACTGCGACAATCAGACATTCACTTCCTAGTCCAAATGGTACATTTTTAAGAATCTATTATTCGACACAATTTGAAACAAAACCTCCAAGAATTGCATTAGTTATGAATAAACCTAATCTTTTACACTTTTCTTACAAGAGATATTTGATAAACTTCTTAAGAAATAACATAAATTTTGAAGGTACACCTATTCACCTTGTTACAAGGGCTAAAGGTCAAAGAGAATTAGATGAGGAACACGAAGAAGATATTTAGACAATAAAAGGGGAGAGTTGTTTGATTAATGCTAATAGTATAAAAAATGATATATTTGGTGGTGTAACAGCCGCTGTAGTAGCTCTCCCTTTAGCATTAGCTTTTGGTGTTGCAAGTGGAGCCGGTGCAACTGCTGGCCTATACGGTGCAATTATCCTTGGCTTTTTCGCCTCTCTTTTTGGTGGAACTCCAACTCAAATTTCTGGTCCAACTGGACCTATGACAGTAATCACTGCTACTGCAATTATATCTTTTCAAGATGATTTTGAATCTGTTATCATGGTAATATTTCTCGCTGGTCTTATACAAGTTTCTTTAGGACTTATTAAAATTGGTAAATGGGTTAAATATATTCCTTATCCCGTTATTTCAGGGTTTATGAGTGGTATTGGTGTAATAATTATTATTTTACAGATCAATCCTTTTGTTGGGGTTGAAGCATATGGTTCTGTTATTCATACATTAATAGAACTTCCGGCTACTTTTCATTTAGCAAATGATGAATCTATGATTATTGCATATATTACGTTAGGTATAATGTTTATGACACCTCAAATTGTCTCAAAATATATTCCTCCTGCACTTATTGCTTTAGTTTTTGTAACATACTATACAATGTATATGGGATATGAAATTCCTACTATTGGTGAAATACCAATGGGTTTACCTGAATTTACAATTCCTACAAAATTTGATATTTTAAAACTTGATACAATTATAACTTTATCAATTACACTTGCACTTTTAGGAGCAATTGATACTCTTTTAACTTCTTTAGTTGCTGATTCTATGACTAAAACTAAACATAAACCAAATCAAGAACTTATTGCACAAGGTATTGGTAATTCTCTTTGTTCTTTAGTCGGTGCAATACCTGGCGCGGGTGCTACAATGAGAACAGTAATAAATCTGTCTCTTATACACATCTCCGAGCCCACGAGACCAGAGAGGATCTCGT
>OJIJ01000077.1_pt1 | contig 15113 bp, 20 predicted proteins | sample 1595891 | NCBI WGS metagenome assembly OJIJ01 (sample SAMN05416853, study PRJEB24817) | seawater metagenome | isolation source: Sea water | place: Canada:Atlantic | collected 2013-11 | reverse complement strand
ATCCTCTCTGGTCTCGTGGGCTCGGAGATGTGTATAAGAGACAGAATTTAAACTAATTAATTTTCTTAAGTTTATAACTTTTAAAAAGCTAATATATAACTATATTTATGTATAATCCCAAAAATATTATTTCAGGGAATATTGTGACAGCAAAATATGCAAATTATGAGGATATAGATAAAAATCAACTTCAAATTGATATTGAGAAAATCAAAGAATCAATTGGTGTTGTAACAGAAGAAGATTTTCAGCATTTATTAAAGCTAGAAAGATGGGGTAGATTCTCGACTTTTAGTGGATATTTAATTATATTTATAATAAGTTTATTAGAAATAACTTCTTATACTTTAGGAAGTTTCAGTTTTTGGATTTGGGCACTTTTTGCTGCTACACTTTTAGGTGTAGGAAATGTTTCACGTTGGGCAAATGTTGCACATCCAATACTTCATGGAGCTTATGATAATGTACCTAATGTACCTAAGAAATATACAAAAGCTGGTTTTGCAAAAAAGAAAAGAAGATATTTAGATTGGATAGATTGGATTAAACCAGAAGCTTGGGTTTATGAACATAATATAATGCATCATTATCATTTAGGAGAAGATGAAGATCCTGATAATGTAGAAAATAACTTACAATGGCTTATACGTTCAAAAGCACCTATGTGGGCTAGATATTTATTTGTATATGCTTTTGCTGGGACTTGGAAGTTTACTTATTACGCACCAAATACTCTTAAAATTTTAGAAAACAAAAAACGTCGTAAATTAAAAATGGAACAAGTTACAAGTTATGAGGTAAGTCCTTTTAAAAGAAATGGCGCTATTTTATGGAAAGAATATATTCTTCCATATTTTTCAATTAGATTTGTTCTTATCCCTTTTCTTTTTATTCCTTTAGGATTAGAGGCTGTTTTTAACGCTTTTATTGTTACAGTAATAGCTGAGTATATAGCAAACTTACACTCTTTTTTAGTAATTGTTCCTAATCATTCAGCTGGAGATATTTATAGATTTGATACTCCGCATAAATCTCAAGGTGAATTTTACTTACGGCAGATTATGGGAAGTGTAAATTATAGTACGGGTACAAACTTAGTTGACTTTTCACATGGTTGGTTAAATTATCAAATTGAACATCATCTTTTCCCAAATTTACCATTGAGTCAATATCAAAAACTTCAGCCTCTAATTAAAGAATTATGTGCTAAACATGGTTTAGAATATAGACAAGAAAATGTTTTTAAAAGAATGAAAATGACTGTAGAATTAATGGTAGGGAAAACAAAACTTTTAAAAGTAACAAGTATTTAATATACTATGCATAAAAAGTTAGAAAAATATATAGAATCATATGATGTAATACAGGATTGTGAAACATACGAATTAATACCAAATGGTGGTATGACTGTTTTAAGTAACCAAGGAACTAACTGCGAAATATTTATAGAAGATAAATCGTATTTTATTGAAAGCTTTCAAACCATACTCATTAATGCCTACACAAAGTCTGTATACATTAAATCAAATGAAAAAGTAAACGTACTGGCAATAAGATTTAAAGGAGCAGGAGCTTCTTTCTTTTACGAAGAATATATGGATGAACTCATGCACAATCCAATGAAACCTATTTTTATAGAAAAGAATATTAAAGAACTTGAATTAGATATCTATTTTCAAAATCGCTTTAAACCAAGTAAATTACCTTTTAATATTATGAAAATAATTGATTTATTAGAGATACAAGGCAGTGATTATAATATAGATGAGATTTTAGCAATTGCAAATGTACCAAGAAAGATTTTAGACAAGATGTTTAGACTCAGAGCTGGTTTGACATTCAAAGCCTATGCAACTTTAAAAGAACTCGATAATTAATCTTCCAATTCTTCAAAATCATCTTTAGCAGACCCACAATCAGGACATTCCCAATCTTCAGGAATCTCTTCAAATGAAGTTCCTGGCTTAATCCCTGAATCAGGATCACCGAGTTTTGGTTCATATATATAACCACGTACTGTACAGACATAATCCTTCATGGCAATTCCTTATATTTTATTAATTATATCCCTTTTTATAAAGTTACCAGTCTATACTTTTAATTAATATTTCATTTTTATGTGTAATAAATCTAATTTTTGAGTTCTTAATATCAATATGCCATTTATCAGTTTTATTAAACATATGTACTTGCTTTAAATTTTCACCTGTCTTAGAAGCAAACCACATTGTTAATTTATCATTTTTTTCTTCACTTGTTATTATGAGTAATTTATTTTTTAACTCTCTAATTAAATCAACACTATTCATAACATTATAACCGCCAGCGTAAAAATTAATCTTTTTCCCTTCATCTTTATAGCTTTCAAAAGTAAAGTGCCTAATATTCCATATTGTATTTGGTTTAAAAAGATACCATTGTTTTTCTGTTTTTGGGTCAAAAATTAAAATATTTTTTACTCTTGTATTTGATTCACTTGAAAATAAACCACCTGATTCTGGTTTATGTTTTACAGAATAATAAAATAAAGATGTTTCGGAATCATATCCTTGCTCTTTTATATTATAATATCCACCTGCGTTCAAATTTACAGCAATAAAAAATAATATTAGCGTCATTAGTTTTTTCATATATACTCCATATGTTTAATTTAAGAATAATACCTAATTAAATTATAAAAAGAATTAAAAATATTTGTACTAAGTGAGGTATAGATTTTTAAAATATAGTGTATTACAATTTTTTATCTTTACACTTTATTTCATATTTTAAGAGTATCTCCACTAATTTTAAAGTTTTTAAGTAGCATTTTTTCTTCTTCCAATGAAAGATAACGATACTTACCACTTTCAATGTCAAGTTTTAAACTACCAATGCTGATTCTACTTAAGCTTACAACTTTTAAAGGCGTCCCAAATTTTGGGTCTTTCATGGCTCCAAAAAGACGGCGGATATGTCTATTCTTTCCTTCATCAATTTGCACTCTAAGTTTTGTTTTAGCACCACCCATTCCTATTTTTTCTACGACAAGAGCTTTTAATAAACCATACTTACTCTCCACACCTTTTAAAGCTTGCTCAATATGTTCCTCTGTCACATGGCCTCTAACCCATATTTCATATATCTTAATGCAACTCCCAGGTTTAGTCAATACGTTACTAATTTGACCATCTCTTGTAAATAATAGAAGCCCCTTGGATTCTAAATCAAGGCGTCCAATAGGCATCCATTGGTCATCAAAAACCCAATCAGGCAAAAGGTCATAAACTGTTTTTCGTCCAAGATCATCAGATCGTGTAACCAAATATCCCTTAGGCTTATTCAGTGCTAACAGTTTTTTTGACTCATGTGTTGTACTATTCATTAGGTATATTCCTTGTAATTCTAGAACAGTATACTAGATTATAAGCCAAAGGGTCATTTTGAATTTTGAAATTAATCTTAAATATAAATATTTACTCTATTTATTTAAGTTTTTTTTAAATATACTCTAGATGTTAGATAAACTTACATAAAAGGACACAACAATGAGTGCCGAAAAAAAAGCAAGTAACGCTCTAGCAAGAGCACATGCAGCAAATGATAATATCGCAGTAATTATGGATTTCTTAAAAGATTTACCAATGACCTTAACACTAGATCATAATCAAGCTATAGCTTATAAAAAAGCTTTTGCTGCTCTACAAGAAAAACAAGTAAAAACTGATTAGTCATTCTTTTTTCTATTTAAAAGAAAAGAGTTAACTTCATAAATAGCTATCAATATTTAAAAAATTTTGATGGCTTTTTTTAATTCTTTCCTATAACTTTCATAACTTGACAATTAATTTTTAATCAAAATATCAATTAAGTCTATATCTACTATATAAGGTTAAGAAGATATAATTTTACGATAAATAAATAAGTGGTCTTAAAATAGACCTAGTAAAAATGGATAAAATGATGAAATTAAAAAAATGGATATTTATAGCAATATTATTAGCGATATTTTATTACGCATTTATTGTTAATTTTTTTGTAACACTTTCAATTATTGCTTCTTTATTTGTAGCATTTAGACTATATAAATTCTACGCAAGAAGGAAACTAAATAAGTTATCAGGTTCGAAAGAGCTGTTTAAGCAAAGTGAGTTAGGACTTTTTGTTGGACTTGTAGCTAAAGTTGCTAAGGCAGATGGAAGAGTACAAGAATTAGAAGCTCAACTTATTGGTATTATGTTCGATGATATTTCTAAACTTTTTGACGAAAAAGAAAAAGTAAGAGCCTTCATGAAAGAAATTTTCAATGAAGAAAAAGAAAGAGATGACGATACAAAAGAGATAGCACAATCATTAAATAAACTACTTGGTCGAGGTATGCACAAACGTAAACAGTTTGTAGGTTTTTTAATTCAACTAGCCTTCGTAGATAATGGAATAAGCACTGAAGAAGAAAAAGTTTTACGGGATATTGTGCAAGAGCTAAATATCTCACCTGATGAATATGATGCTATTGTAAATAAGTTTGAAAATATGATGAAAAATAAACAGCAAACTATGAGTCCCAAAGAAGCTTATGAGATTTTAGGAGTAAAAGAAACTGATGATATGAATACTATTAAAAAGGCATATAGAAAACTTGTCAGAGAATACCATCCAGATATCATCAGCTCACAAGATAAAGATGAAACTTATATAGAAGAAGCAACTGCTAAAACACAGGAAATAAATCAAGCTTATCAAGTTATTAAAGATCAGAAAAAATAAACCTTAGATAGTCTTAGTTAAGACTATCTATAAATTTTCTTGTTTCTGCATTTTTAATTTTTTTTATATTCGTATCAGAAAAGATACTTTTTAATTCTACAAGTGTAAATATATTTTTTAATATATTAGAAGGCACATCTTTTAAAACCTTATCTTTAACTATTTCAAATGAAAGAGGGAAATCACTGTCATCTTTACTTATCAAAATATTATAAACATCAGAATCACTCATACAGTAATCTGAACATACATTTTCTAAATGGTGCACGTATTTATTTATCATAACTTTCATCTTTTCTTTTAAAATATTTTATTAAATTGCTTATCAAGTTGTAAATAAAATCCATACTCTTTTTTATTAATAGAAATAGTCAAAGAGTACAAGTTTTCTAGAGTTTTCATTTTTTTATTATCAACTTTTTTAGTATATAAATCTATAAGTTTAATATCTTGTAAAAAAGCAAAATCTTCTGCATTTAAACAATAAATTATTGACTTTGATAAATTCAATAATAGCTCTTTATTTGCAATAACTGAAAGTTCAAATGGTATATGATATATTATTTCATACTCGTCAACATCTGTTTCAAACTTTAATATATATGATAAATAGCTATCCTCTTTTAATGAATCCACAGTACTAAATAGACCATTTTCTACTTGTTTTAGCGTATATTTCTCAAGTGTATGTTTAATCTCTTGAGATACAAGTTGTCTTATTTTTGTACTTCTTATAGATGGATTTTTATTTATACCTGAAGGAGAAAATATATCATCAGGATTTCTTTCCATAGTTGCTTCTATATTTTCATTAGTTAAATAAAATGGCAATATATATCCTTTGCATGTAAACTATTTTATTCTCCATTTAAAACAGACATAACTGTTGCTCTACTAGTATTAAGTTCACGTGTTATTTTTATTATATTTAGATCACCATTTTCATTATAGTACTCTTCATTATCCAACATTGATAATATCATATCTTTTTTATCAAGTATTTCTTGAGATGTTTGTCTCGTCTCAAAAGTCAAATCTTCTTCACTCATAGTTTTCAGTGCTTCTAAATCTCTTTTTATTGTTGGCAATGTAACTTTTAATTCTTTTGCTAAATCTTTCGGATCTTCAATACCTTGTAGAATCAAATCTCTTAGAGCTATTCTTCTTGTTTTGATTTTACGTCGGCGATGATAAGAAATTTTCATTATTCAAACTTTGTAAGAGAACTCCATGTTCCAGCGTTGTACACATCTTTAAATCCATTTGTCAGTAAAGTACGCCGTGCTAGTCCACTTCTACTTCCACTAGCACAACAAAGAATTATAGGTTTATTCTTATCTAACTTATTCATTTTATTTTTAAGTGAATCCAATGGGATGTTAATACTTCCATCTTTGTGAGCTACAACAAATTCGTCTACACTTCTAACATCAACAATTTGTCCACCTTGTTCAAGAAGAGTTGGAACAAGCTTTAATACCTTATATTGAGTATACTTTTTATAGGCGATAAAAGCTGCTATTGCGATAAACGCATAGATTATATTGTCGTTCATAAATTTTTCCTTTTTATATTCTTCGTATTCTAATGAAATTTAACTTACATTCTTTACAAAGAAATAAGTACAAACTTTTTATTTTAATAAATCCAGTCGTTTTTACTAGATGTTATTGTTAGAATAGAATTCTCATAGTTTAAACATTTTCTACTTAACTTCCAAAAATCACCTTTACCTCTTGAATGTTCAATATATGATATAACTTTATTTTCTTTTATGAATACAATTAAATTAATTCCATCATTACTACTAATTTCTGCTTCTTTTTGCACATCCCAATAAAAAACAAGAGATTGTTCTGTAGATTCATTTGATGTATAAGGACCAAGTATGCAAACTTTTTCATATTGAAAAGTAACTGTTTTTGAAAAGTCTATGACTTTCCTTTCATTTTGTTTTAGTTGAGAATAAATACTCTTACTGATATCGCTTGCTTCTTTATTCTTGCTACATAAGGGTTAAATAATGAGGATGAAGAAAATAATAATTTTTCATAGTGCAATATACTCCTGACAATTGACTTAGAAATGGTTTTACTTAATAGGAGGACCTATCTCTCTATAATCTTTTACTAGACATCTTTACCTGAATTATTTATAATTATTTAATAATTTACTCTTCTCTACATTGTACTCTTTTTCTCTCAGAATACCTTTATCAAATAGTTTTTTAGTTTTTATCCAACCAATATTTTTATCTTTTTCTACATCAATAAGTGGATATATATCATCATTGGTGAAGGGTACTGAGTCTTGTCCTATGCCAAATAAAAGATAATTATTACTATCATTAATTACTTCATAGTAAAATTCACGTGGCCTATCGCCAATAGTCGTCGGACCAGACATGTCATAGGTAAGGACCATTTCACCTTCTGTAAGATTACTTCTTAGTTCTTCAATACTTTTTGGATATTTACTGCTTTGTAGTTTAAAATATTCAATCTGCCTTACAAGTGATGTCATCGTACTTATTGAGTGAGGTTCAAAATTCTTATTGAAATCTTTACTATTAAAAATACTAGGTAAAATAAAACCATATAAAATAACAGTGACCATAATTCCTGAAAAGCCAAGGAAGCCTAACTTTTTAGAATTTTCTTTACGGCTTATAAGAGCATTAAAAATACAAATGATACCAGGGATAACCCCAATTATAGGAAAGAATGACATACCTGATAATACAAAAGCACCTGTTCCATGTTTATTCTTTATATTTTCTTCCAATTATTTCTCCTATTCCTTATAACTATTTATTAAAGGGACATTTTATCCAATTAATACATAATTACATTATTATAAGGCACTTTCTATTTGAAATAAGTAAAATAGTAATTGAAGCATTTTTAAAAAATTTATATATGATTTCCGCAAACTAAATTTAAAATATAATATAAAGGCATATTAATTCTAATTCAACTATAATAAAATTAAAAAAAAGGACTAAAGTGACATATAAAAATATTTTTCTATTAACTTCATTTACAGCTTTTTTTACTGCTTGTGCACCTCAATATAATCTTACACCAATTTACGATAAAAAAAATAAAATAGTACAAATTGATGATTTAAATCTAAATAATATTACATCAGAAAATACAAAAAATAAAATAGATAGAACTGGTACAAATACAAAGTACAGCCAATATAAACTAAATGATACTCCTTGTTACTACTTAAATTATAAAGTTAATATAGCAGGACAGGGACGATACTATCATACATCTGTTATAGAAGACACTTTACTAAGATATAATAATGACTGTGAAGTCGAAAAAATTGCAAATCTCAACTTTTCAAAATGTTTAGATAAACAAATTGTTATAGAAAATAGCGATAAATATGTAGAAGCTAAAATGAACTATGCTATATCAAGTTCAATATCAAATGACTATGGATATAGAAAGAAATCAAGAGTTCGTATAGGAAACAATTATGAATGTTATGAAAAAATAAAGAAACATTTTAAGTTAAAAACTGATCATAAATATATTACTATTACTAATAAATTTAAAAAAGATTAAACCTTCTATATTATCGCCCATTATTCCAACTGATTTAACGTTTATAAGTACTTCATACTTACTATGTTTTCTAATATAACGTTATTGTGAGCAATATTTAGCACTAGAATATTTATAATCCAAAGGATAATTTACCTTATATACATTTACATTCTAAGGAGTTGAATTATATACTTTATTTACCGCCAAGTAACAAAAAAGCTTTGAGTTTTATTTTCTTTTATATTTTTCAACCAAATAAGAGGAGATTTCTGGCGATTTAACAATAAATCTATTTCATCTATTACTTCATCAAAAGTTGTCCATATTTCATTTGTATTACAATCACTAACCCAATCATCTCTTGGAGGTAAAAAGTATTCAAACTCTCTAAAGTGTTTTTGTTTTATAAACTCTTTAGAGCTAATATAAAAACCTCTTACACAAGAGTTATTTATTATAGGTATATCTTTACCTAATAAATCAATTGGAACATAGATATTCCCTTTAAAACAAATTTTTTGTTCAAAAGAATTTATATCTATACCTTCTAAATACTCTTGTGTTTCATTTTTATATAATAAAGGAAGTTGTTTATTTTTTAGCTTTGCTAGTTTTTTTACAAATGTATCATTTTTATTTGGACCTATATACCTATCAATTTCATTTGGGAAAGAGTCATCATATAAATAAAACTTGTATACATGTTCTACATGTAAATATTTTTTTGCTTTTTTATCATAAAGTAGAAAATCTAATTCTCCAAGAGTTTGTTTATTATTTATAATTTGTATATTGTTTTTTATTAAATCATAGTTTTTTGACTGCTGTATATAAAACTCGAAAAAACGTTCTATTCTACTTCCTAAAGTAAGTTTAGAAGTAATATTTAATTGTGTAAAATCAAAATCTTTTATTTCATTTATATCTAGTTCAATCTGATTGAGACCATTCAATTCTTTAAATAAAGAAGGCGTATTCATAAAGCCTAAAAATTGGGTTTTTAAATTATTCATTTAATATAATACTCAAAAAGGTATAAATTTACTTTTATTACTTTTTGATAGCAAAAAGTAAAACAAAAAGCCACCAGCCAAATGGTTAAAGGCAAAGCTTCCCTACAGTTTTGAATTTATTTTCTGCTTTAACAAAGGCTGCGATTACAACTATTCAATCTTTATTAGCTAAATTTTGTTTTTCTTGATATTCCAAAGTTTGTTTAGAAATATTTTTTATTTCAATAATTGCAGTAACAGCTAAAATAGCAGTAAAAAATGCAGTTACAATAGCAGAAATAGCAGTAATTCTAGACCAATTATATATTTTAGTCATTTGTGCCTGCTCTTTTATATATTCTTCTTTTTTACGCCAAGGATTCTCTGTATTTGTGTTGACAGGTCCAATAATTTGAATTTTTTGTGGTTCAGTTTCTTTTTTCATAATATACCTATAGAATTTTATTTATAAACTATATTAGCTAAAAAATATTAAAATATAATTTCTAAAGATTATTTTTGTCGGAAGTTTGGTGTAGGTTTTGCCGAAGTCTAGCGAAGGTGTACTACAAGTACATCGAAGCTAGAATTCGGTGAAAGATGCGCCGAAATTACGGCAAAAATATTATTCCCACTCGATTGTTGCTGGTGGCTTTGAAGATATATCATAAACTACTCTGTTGATTCCATCAACTTCGTTGATGATTCTTCTTGAGATTGTTTCTAATACATCATGAGGGATATGTGCAAAAGTTGCTGTCATCCCATCTGTTGCTTCTACAATTCTAACACATACAGTGTTATCATAAGTTCTGTTATCACCCATAACACCTACTGATTTTACGTTTAGTAAAACTGTAAATGCTTGCCATGTTTTGTCATATAAACCTGTTGCATGAAGAACATCTAACATAATAGTGTCAGCTTTTCTTAGTATTTCTAAATCAGGAGTATTAACATCACCCATAACTCTAATAGCAAGTCCTGGTCCAGGGAAAGGATGTCGTCCAATCATATCTCTTGGAAGTCCTAATTCAAGGCCTAGAAGTCTTACTTCATCTTTGAAGATTTCTCTTAATGGTTCAATTAAATCAAATGTCATCCAATCAGGAAGACCACCAACGTTGTGGTGAGATTTGATAGTTTTTGAAGGACCTTTAACAGATACTGATTCAATAACGTCTGTATAAAGTGTACCTTGTGCTAAGAACTCAATTCCATCGTGTTTTTTTGCTTCGATATCAAATACTTCAATAAAAGTTTCACCAATGATTTTTCTTTTTCTTTCAGGATCAGTAACACCTTCTAATTTTGATAAGAATTGCTCAGAGGCATCAACAGTTATTAACTTAACACCTCTTGCTTTGAACATAGCTTGAACTTGTTCTCTTTCATTTGCTCTTAATAATCCGTTATCAACAAATACAGGGATAACTTGGTCACCAATAGCTTCAGCAAGTAATGTAGCAACTACTGAAGAATCAACTCCACCAGATACACCACAAAGAACTTTTTTGTCCCCTACTTGCTCTTGAATCTTTTTAATTTGTTCTTTTGCAAAGCCACCCATATTCCAAGTAGATTCACATCCACAAATATGTTTTGCAAAGTTTTTAAGAATTTTAGAACCTTGTGCTGAATGATAAACTTCCGGATGAAATTGGAAAGCATAAATGTCTTCAGCTTCATTCGCTATTGCAGCATATGGAGAGTTTTCAGATGTTCCAATAACTTCAAAACCAGATGCTAACTCATCAACTTTATCTCCATGAGACATCCAAACAATTTGACCATCATCTGTATCTTTAAAGATAGGATTATCTTTTTCAAATTTTAATTTTGCTTTTCCATATTCATGATGATCAGCAGGTATTACTGAACCACCAAAAAATTGAGAAATAAGTTGCATTCCATAACAAATTCCTAAAATAGGAAGTCCTAAATTAAAAATTTGATCATCTGGATGATAAGCATCTTGTGCATATACTGATGCAGGTCCACCTGAAAGGATAATACCTTTTGGCGTTCTAGCTAAAATATCTTCGATTCTTTCATTGTAAGGTACAATCTCAGAATAAACACCAGCTTCTCTTAATTTTCTTGCAATAATTTGTGTATATTGACTACCGAAATCTAATACAACTATTGGTACATGTTTCATTAAATAAATTCCTTTATTTCTTATATAAAGTCGCATTATATCGAAAAAGTAATTTATATTTTATAAAGCGTTTTTTTAGGCAAAAAAAAAGCTTCTTAGGAAGTCCTAAGAAGCTTTTAAAATTAGTAATAGACTCTCTTAATTAGTGTCCAATTCCTAACATTTGATACTGAACATACCATACTGCAATAGATACAAAATAACCTATAACAATAGTCCATGCATATTTCATATGTGCACCGAATGTATAAATACCATGAAGTTTACCCATAACACCAACACCTGCTGCTGAACCAAATGAAATCATCGATCCACCAACACCCGCTGTAAGTGTTACAAGCATCCATTGATCAAGTCCCATCTCAGGAGATGCTTTAAGTACTGCTGACATAACTGGAACGTTATCAACAATAGCAGAAAGGAATCCAACTCCAATATTTGACCAAGTAGGACCAAGTACACTAGGATCATAAACTACTGCTGCTAACCCTAACCATCCAATGAAGTATAAGGCACCAACTGCGGCAAGAATACCGAAGAAGAACATTAAAGTATTGTTTTCAATCTTTGCCATTGAATGGAAGATATTAAAGTGATCTACTCCATATTTCTTTTTAAGTCCATAAGAATAAACTTTAAGTAAAGAAAGACCAAACATCATACCCCACATAGCTGGTAAATGTAATACTTGGTGAGACATTACAGCACAGAAAATCGTAAATACACCAAGTCCCATAACTACTTTAGCACCTTCAGACATTTTAGGTTTCACTTCTTTTGTAACATCAAATTCTGGTACTTCATTTGGAACAAACTTAGAAAGAATTACCGCTGTTACTATGTAACCTACAATTGAAGCTGGAAATAAGAATAAGAAATCAGTAAATGACCCTTTTCCTGCAGTCCATGCCATAAGTGTAGTAATATCACCAAATGGAGACCAAGCACCACCTGCATTTGCCGCAACAACGATATTAATAGCACCTGGTACTAAGAAATCTTTTCTTGTTTTTTCAATTGTAATTAATACAGTTGATAAAATAAGAGCTGTTGTTAAGTTATCTGCTATAGGAGATAGGAAGAATGCAATAATACCAGTTACCCAGAATAGCTTTCTATATGTATATCCTTTTGAAACTAACTTATATTTTAAAGCATCAAAAACACTCATATGAATCAAAGATTCAATGTATGTCATCGCAACGAATAAGAAGAAGAAAATCTCCGCTATTTCTAAAATTAGATGTTGAGCTTGAGTATGTACTAAATCCATATTCATATGATTTAACGAATAATATAAAGCTACCAACATAAACATAAATGTACCAATAAATAAAGCAGGTTTTGCCTTATCAATTTCATACTTTTCTTCAGCAGCTACAAAATAGTAACCTACTACGAAAATAAATAAACAAGCGAATCCAACCCATGTCATTGTTATATCAGGAATTTCACCTGCACTAGCACCTGAGCTAGCAAATAACGCTACTGATGTAAACAGTAATGTCATTAAAACTTTTAACATTGTTTCTCCTTAATAAAGTGTGCTCCAAGTGATTTTTTTCTATCAATTGCAGCTATTAGAATAGATTTTGCCGTAAGCAACCTTAAAAATAATAATCTGCCAACATCTTCTTTTAAAAATGTTTCTATTTGTTTCAAAGAGTCATTTAATTTAGATTCTTCTCTTACAATTGCAGCATTATCCCACATGATTTTTCTTAAAATATTTTTTATATCTTTATCAATGTTTTGATTACGAACATAAGATTTTATAATACTAGTATAATTTTCGTATGAAATTTTGAAATTTTCTTCCATAGAATTCGAAACTGCAATTTTAGAAAAGACAATACCTTCAAGTAGCGAGTTTGACGCCAATCTATTAGCTCCATGAACTCCAGAACAAGCAGCTTCACCTATTGCATATAGATTTTTCATCTTTAAAACTTTTGCATTAATATCTGTTTGTATTCCACCCATTGCATAATGAAAGGCAGGTGAGATTGGAACTTTTTCAAAAGGCAAATCATAACCAAGGTCATCTAGGTTTGCATAAATATTTGGGAATCTTTTTCTAAAAAAAGTCTTTTCAAAATTATCAAAAGATAAATAAATTAGTAATTTAGTTTTATGAAAATAATCAAATATAGCACGTGCAACTACATCTCTAGGAGCAAGTTCTCCATCTTTATGGTAATCAAATAAAAACCTATAATTATTTTCATCTACAATGTAAGCACCCTCACCTCTTAAAGCTTCACTTAGAAGTGTTTTTCTGGCAAATGAAGTACCTTTAAATACAGTAGGATGAAATTGCATCATTTCCATATCTTTTAAAGCAAGACCTTTCTCTGCACAAATACCTTGAATTTCACCTGCAATTGCAGTCGAATTTGTATGATATTTATATATAGAGCCTATTCCACCACTTGCAATAATTGTATTATGTGCATATGCAGTTTTTTCTTCTGTCTCACTTACAAAATACTGAACACCATAACAAATGTCATCTTTTATAAGTAAATCATTTACCACTGCATTAGTTTCTATATCGTGTTTACATTGGCTTAATAAAAATAGATGCATCATTCTTCCTGTTGCATCTCCATCAGCATGTAAAATTCTACTTCTACTATGTGCAGCCTCTTTTGTAAAGGCTAATTCACCTTTATCATTTAAGTCAAATTCTAAGCCATTATCAATTAAATCTTTAATACATTCTAAAGAGTTTTTACTCAATACTTCAACAGCTTCTTTGTCATTATAGTTTGCACCAGCCGTTAGAGTATCTTGTATATGGTCAGAGATATCAGTATCGTCAACAGCTGTTGCAATACCACCTTGAGCATAGAATGTATTACATTCCCAAGGAGACTTTTTACATAAAATCAAAACTTTTTTTGATTTTGGTATTAACCTTGCTGCATTTAAACCTGCAATTCCAGAACCTATAATAATATAATCATATACCATTATTTAACTACTTCCTTTTTATCACCTTCATAAACAGGTGGTCCTTTATAACCACAACCGCTAAAAGATAATAAAACTCCTGCTATAATAATAGCATGAAAAAAATGAATGAAATTCTTTGTCATCTTAAAAATAATCCTGAATTCAGAAAGATTAATACACAAGAAACAATACAAAAGTTTATAGAACTCTTGCCAATGAAACTCAAAAAAGGTATAAAATTCGCCTATGTAAAGCGACAAATACTATACTTTGTACTAACTCATCCTGTTTATAAAATGGAGTTTGAGTATAACAAGAGTTTAATAAATGCACTATTAAAAAAAGCTAACATTGCTAACGTAGAGGAAGTTAAGTTTTTTGTAACAAATAAGATTGAAAAAAAGAAAAAAGATAAAGATAAAATAAATCAAGAGGACTCATTTAAAGAAAGGTCTTATGGCATATTTCAAAACAATGTTAAAAATGAAGAGCTTCATGAAAAGATGGAAGAGATAAGAAATATTATAAAAAAGTCTTAAATAACTTCATTCTTTCTTTATAATTAGGACAATAATCCTCAACTAAATTCCAAAACCTTCTAGAATGATTTTTATGTTTAATATGAGCTAATTCATGAATTACAACCTGTCTCTTATACACATCTCCGAGCCCACGAGACCAGAGAGGATCTCG
>OJIJ01000076.1_pt1 | contig 15127 bp, 16 predicted proteins | sample 1595891 | NCBI WGS metagenome assembly OJIJ01 (sample SAMN05416853, study PRJEB24817) | seawater metagenome | isolation source: Sea water | place: Canada:Atlantic | collected 2013-11 | reverse complement strand
TCTACACTATCCTCTTCGTCGGCAGCGTCAGATGTGTATAAGAGACAGATATTAGATACTGAAGTAAATTATCTAGATTCTATGTTTAAAGTTTTAAGAAATAGGGATAGTTTTAATTTTACTTTAGGCTGTAGATTAAATTCTCTAGTTCAAGAGCTTTCACATCATGATAAAGACTTTAAAGAAGCTTTAGAAAAAGTTTATGTACATTTTGAACACATTATCGAGAAAGTTTTACAAAAAGCAAAAGATAATAATGAAATAAATCACCCGGATATAAAAGCTTTATCAATTTATGTAGTAGCCTCAATTGAAGGGTGCCTATCTACTGCAAAGAAATCTCAAGATGGAGTGGTTTTTGCTAATTGTATGGAACAATTAGAGTACTACTTTGAACAAATTAAAGAAAAAAAGTAAAAATCTTTTAAAACTCCTTGACTAATCAGTCAAAAGTTGTTATAATTCATTTGACCAATCAGTCAAGATCTTCTTTCGTCTCAAAAAGTTGACTGATTAGTCAAGAAAATAAAAGGATTTAAAATGAAAAAGATTATTGGAATTGTAATTTTTGGTTTTTCTATGGCAACTTTATTAGTAATGATGTATACTCCAGGTTCAATATTTTATTCTTAAGATTTATTAATTAAGATATAAAAAGTTAATAGCTTTAATCTAGTGTGTTAATCGAAAAAACTAAATACGAAGCTATTTAACAAAACCCCATACTATTACTACTTTTTTGTACAACTACTTCTAAATTATTACTATAGAATAAAGATATGATTATATACTCTTTTTAATTTGTTTAATTATAAATTTCTTATCACTTTTAATGTTATTATTTTAGTATATTTCTAATTATCTAGAATTTACAGCACGTAAGTAGTATAAGAATAACTAAATATGAAATAAAGGTAAAAAATGAAAATTGTAATTTTGGATAGATCAACATTAGGTTTTGATATTGATGTTGATATTTTTAAAGAATTAGGAGATGTGACTTCTTATGATGTTACATTTGAAAATCAAACTAAGGCCAGAGTAAAAGATGCAGATATTGTAATTACAAATAAAGTTGTAGTTTCAAGAGAAGTTATGGACAATTCAAATTTAAAACTTATTTGTATCACTGCCACGGGAATGAATAATGTAGATTTAGAAGCTTCAAAAGAAAAAAACATTGAAGTTAAAAATGTAGCAGGATACTCTAGTTCAAGTGTCGCTCAACTTTCTTTTGCAATGATTTTTCATTTTGTAGAAAAACTAAATTATTATAAAAATTATGTAGATGAAGGTAATTGGCAAAAGTCAGCAATCTTTACACATATTGATAAACCATTTTATGAACTTGATGGTAAAAGAGTTGGAGTAGTTGGACTTGGTGATATTGGATCAAATTTTGCTAAAAAAGCAGACGCTTTTGATTGTGAAGTAGTTTACTATTCAACAAGTGGAAAAAACAATAATTCATCTTATAAAAGAGTTGAATTAGATGAGCTTCTCAAAACTAGTGATATTATAAGTATTCACTGTCCATTAAATGAAAATACTGAAAATCTATTAAATTATAAAAATATGACAAAAATGAAAGATGGCGCAATTCTATTAAATCTTGGTCGTGGTGGAATCATAAATGAAGAAGACTTGGCAAAAGTTATTGATGAAAAAGAAATTTATTGTGGAATTGATGTAGTTGCAAAAGAACCAATTGAAGAATCAAATCCATTATTAAAAGTAAAAAATAAAGAGCAATTACTTTTAACTCCACATATTGGGTGGGCATCAATTGAAGCTAGAACCAGACTTATAAATTCAGTTGCTCAAAATATAAAAGATTTTCTAAGAAATTAAGAAATTTGAATATAAAATATAGAATTAGGCATAAATAAAATATTAATTAATGACTATTAATCTTCATATGATTATATAATTACTTTAAATCAAATTTTAATTTGTGCAGAAGGAAATATATAATGAATAATGATACAGAACAAAAAGTAGCAATAATTACTGGGGCTTCAAGAGGTATTGGACAAAAAATTGCAGAGCAATTATCTAAATTAGGTATATTTACAATTATAAATTATCGTACTAATAAGGAAGAAGCCCAAAAAGTAGTAAAAAATATTACTAACAATGGTGGTAAAGCAATAGCAATTCAAGCTGATATTAGTAAAATTATAGATTTAGAAAAATTGTTTGATGAAACAATTAGAATTTGTGGAAAAGTAGATATTCTTATTAATAATGCTGGTATTATGTCAAATAATACTATATTAGATGTTACAGAAGAAGAGTTTGACAAACACTTTTCAATTAATGTTAAAGGAACTTATTTCTCTTGTCAACAAGCAATGGAAAAAATGGAAGAAAATGGAAGAATTATTAACTTTTCTACATCAGTAACCGGTGTTATGTTCCCTGCCTATAGTGTATATGCAGCTTCTAAAGGTGCTGTCGACCAATTAACTCGCCAATTAGCTAAAGAGTTTGGGATAAAAGGGATAACCATTAATGCAATAGCTCCTGGTTCTGTTAAAACAGAATTATTTTTGCATGAAAAATCTTTAGAACAAATAGAATCAATGAGTAAAATGAATGCCTTTAATAGATTAGGAGAAACGGGTGATATTGCAGATGTAATTGAACTTTTAATTAGTAATAAATCTCATTGGATTACAGGCCAGACTATAAAAGTAAATGGTGGATTTATTTAAAAAATAAATATATAGAGAGTTTAGAAAATGAATGATTTATTAGAAGTAAAAGAAATGTTAGAAAAGATACCTCTTAATGAAGGGATGAATGATACTTTAATCCCTTTTATCAAGTTTTTTAAATCTTCAAATAAAGAAAAGTTACTACATAGTGTTTACGAACCCTCTTTATTTATAATATTACAAGGTTCAAAAGTAGTTATTATTGGAGATAAAACTTTTGAATATGACGAATCTTCTTATTTTATTTCTTCTACATATTTACCTGTATCAGGAAAAATTGTACAAGCATCTAAAGAAAAGCCCTTTTTATCCATCCGAATCGTATTTTCTTTAGAGCAAATTTTTGAAGTAATTGAAGAGTTTTCTTTAAATTTAAAAAAACAAGATTCAACAAGTTTCTCTGCCTCTAAGTATCCCCTAACAGATGATTTAAAGGATGTTATTTTACGGGTAGTTAAATTAATTAAAAAACCAGAAGATATAAATATTTTATCAAAAATGTATCTTAAGGAGATTCTATATAGGTTATTAATATCAAATCAAAATATAGAGTTGTTACAGTTAGCATTTGTTGAAAGTAATTCATATAAAATTTCGAAAGCAATTTCATATATAAATAAAAACTTGTATGATACTTTTTTAATTGAGGAAATTGCAAAATTGGTAAATATGAGTCTTCCTTCATTTTATAAACATTTTAAAATTATAACAGGGATGAGTCCTTTACAATATTCTAAAAAGATTAAGTTGCAAGAAGCACAACGTTTAATGAGCTTAGAAAACATGGATATTGAAGGTACAGCTTTCTACATTGGTTATCAAAGTAGCTCACAATTTAGTAGAGAATATACGAGTTATTTTGGTCAATCTCCTAGTAAACATATTAAGTCTTTAAAAAATAAAGATTAAGAGTATTTTTTATATTAGTAATTTTTTATCTTTAACTCAAACTATGATAATATCTCATAATGAATAAAAAACATGAAATACTAAAAGATATATTTGGACATGAAAACTTCAGAAGTTTTCAAGAGGACGTAGTTGATTCAATTTTAAATAAACAAGATGTATTAACAATATTACCTACTGGTGGTGGAAAATCACTTTGTTATCAATTACCTGCTTTATTAATGGATGGAGTTACAGTTGTAATCTCTCCTTTAATTGCTCTTATGCAAGATCAAATAAAAGCTTTAAATGATTTAGATATTAAAGCTTCAATGATAAGCTCTTTACAATCAAATGATGAAAATAGTAGAACTTTACAAGAGTTATTAAAAGGTGAATTAAAATTTATTTATGTAGCCCCTGAAAGATTTACTTCAAATGATTTTGTAGGAGTTCTCCAAAGAATAGATATTAACTATTTTGTAATAGATGAAGCTCATTGTGTATCTGCTTGGGGACATGAATTTAGAGCTGAGTATAGAAACTTAGATAGATTAAAACAATTTTTTCCAAATACTGCAATTGCTGCATTTACAGCCACTGCTACAAAAAAAGTAGAAGCTGATATTTCAGCATCTTTAAAATTAGAAAACCCAAAACATTTTAGAGCTAAAACAAAAAGAGATAATCTTGATATAAAAGTTGAGCCTAGAATATCTAATGGTAAAAAACAAATATTAAATTTTTTGAAAGCACATAGAGGTCTTTGTGGGATTATTTATACTTTTACAAGAAAAGAAACTGAATCTATAGCAAAGTTTTTAAGGGATGAAAACTATAGTGCAAAGGCATATCATGCTGGATTAAGTGCTGAAATTAAAAATGAAGTATTTGATGATTTCGTATATGAAAAAATTGATATAGTAGTTGCTACTATTGCTTTTGGTATGGGAATTGATAAATCAAATATCCGATTTGTAATTCATACTTCATTGCCTAAAACTTTAGAGAATTATTATCAAGAAATAGGGCGAGCTGGACGTGATGGCGAAATATCGTATACGTATTTATTATATTCAAAAGCTGATGAGGTAAAAAGAAAAATCCAAATAGAAGAAGCAATTGATAATGCCTATAAACAAACTGGACTTGATAAGTTAGAGTTTATGTATAGATATTGTGTTTCAAATAATTGTAGACATAGAATTATTGCTTCATATTTTGAAGATGAAATTGATGAGTGTAAAACTATATGTGATAATTGTACTAAAGGTGAAGTTGCACAAGTTGATGTAAGTGTTGATGCCCAAAAACTATTGTCTGCTATCTATAGGACAGAACAAAGATTTGGAATAAATTATATAATCGATGTTCTAAGAGGTTCAAAAAATCAAAAGATTTTAGAGTTTGGTCATGATAATCTAAGTGTTTATAATATTGGACATGAAAAATCTAAAAATGAATGGGTAGCAATTTGTGATAGATTAATTGATGACAGAGCAATTACTCTTGGAGAATTTAGAGCTTTAAAAATTACAATTTTTGGTATGGATATTTTAAAAGGAAATGAAAAAGTTTTAATTGATAGTGATAAATTAGGACTATTAATAAAACAAGAACAAGAAGAAGTTGAATTAACTATTGATGAGAAATTGTTTGAAGAGTTCAAATCTTTGAGAAGAAAAATTGCACTTGAGCATGAAGTTCCAGCATATGTAATTTTTGGTGATAAGACTTTAAAAGAAGTTTCTTCTAAACTTCCTACAACAAAAAAAGAATTTTTAGATATTAATGGTGTTGGAAAAGTTAGATTTGAAAAATATGGAAATGATTTTTTAGAATTATGTAAAACTGTAAAAGAAGAACATAAAGAAAAATTAGAAGATAGAGCTCCTTTAAAGAAATTAACAAAAACATATGAACAAACTTTAGAATTAGTAGAGGAGGAGAAATCATTAGAAGAGATTTCTCAAATAAGAGATTTAGGAATCACTTCTATTCTTTCTCATATCTCACTTTTATTTGAACATGGTAAAATATCAAAAGTAAAAAAAGAAGAACTTTTAGAACCTTTAAAAATACCCCATGAAATCAAGCAATGGATTGAACAAGGTTTAGAGTACGAAAGCTTAAAAGAATTAAGACAATATTTGTATTTATATGAGTATATGAAGAAGGAAAACAATTGAAACAATATTTAGATTTATTAGACCATATTTTAGAAAAAGGTGTTAAAAAAGAAGATAGAACAGGAACTGGAACAACATCAGTTTTTGGTTATCAAATGAGATTTGATTTAAGTGAAGGCTTTCCTTTAGTAACTACGAAAAAAACTTTCTTAAAAGCAATTATCTCTGAGCTGTTATGGTTTATTGAAGGTAGTACAGATGAGAGAAGGCTCGCTGAAATTAATTACAGTGAAAAGCGTGAAAACTTAATAGGTAAAAAAACAGTATGGACTGCAAATGCAGATGCCCAAGGGAAAGACCTAGGTTACGTTAATACTGACACTATAAAAGAATTAGGACCTGTTTATGGAGCTCAGTGGAGATCATGGCAAGGTATTGATGGGAAGTCAATTGATCAATTAAGTGAATTAATTAATCAGATAAAAACTAATCCAGATTCAAGAAGAATGATTCTTTCTGCTTGGAATGTAGGAGAGTTAGAAAAAATGGCTTTACCTCCATGTCATACTTTCTTCCAATTTTATGTAGCTGATGGAAAACTATCTTGTCAGTTGTATCAAAGAAGTGCTGATGTATTTTTAGGAGTACCATTTAATATTGCTTCATATGCATTACTTACTATGATGATTGCACAAGTTTGTGATTTAGAAGTTGGCGATTTTGTTCATACATTTGGAGATGCACATATTTATTCTAATCACTTGACCCAAGTTAATTTACAACTTTCACGTGAACCATTTGCCAAACCAACTATGAAAATTAATCCAGATATTAAAAATATAGAAGATTTTAAAATGGAAGACTTTGAATTAGTTGGATATGAATCACATGAATCAATAAAAGCTAAAATGGCAGTATAGAAAAGGTAGTATAATGAAAATTTCAATGATAGTAGCATACGGTAAAAACTGGGAAATCGGTTTAAATAATCAAATGTTATGGCATATTTCTGAAGATTTTAAAAATTTTAAAACTATAACTTCAGGTCATCATATTTTAATGGGAAGGAAAACTTTTCAATCTATTGGAAAACCTCTTCCTAATAGAACTTCACTAGTTTTATCTAGCGCTGGATTTGAACATGAAGGTGTTTATTCTTTTGATAATGTTCAAAAAGCGTTTGATTTTGCAAGAGAAAGGGGAGAAGAAGAACTTTTTATAATTGGCGGAGCTAATATTTATGCAACACTATTTCCTTATGTTGATAAAATGTATTTAAGTGAAGTAGATTATGAGGGCGAGGCTGATGCATTTTTAAAAGAAATAGATTTTTCTTCTTGGGATTTAGCAGAGCAAAAAGATTATGAAGCAATAACCAATAATGCTGAAATTGTAAGTCCTGCTTGGAAATTTAAAGTGTGGGTAAAAAAAGATTAATATGAATTTCTCAGATATAGATTTTAATAAACTTTATATAAAACAAAAACAAGATTCAACTTTTAAAATGAAGTCTCAAGAAGCTTGGGATAAAAAAGCACCGTCTATGAATAAAAAAGTTCATAACTCAATATATAATGATGAGTTTTTATCTATAGTAGATACATCAGATTGTGAAAGTCTATTAGATGTAGGTTGTGGTGTTGGAAATTTATCTTTAAAATTAGCGAGAAAATTAAAAGAAGTAAATTCTTTAGATTATTCTTCTGGAATGCTTGATATTTTAAAACAAAATGCTAAAGATAAAAATATTGATAATATTAAAACTATAAATAAATCATGGTATGACTCTTGGGAAGAAGTTTCTAAATGTGATATTGTTATTGCTTCACGCTCTATGGAAGTTCTTGATATGAAAGATGCTTTAACAAAATTAGATAATCAATCTAAAAAAAGAGTTTACTTATCTTATAAAGTTGGTGGTTCATTTCTTTCAGATGATATTTTAAATGCAATGCAAAGAGAAATTATAAAAAAACCTGATTATATTTACGTGGTAAATATTCTATATTCAATGGGGATAAATGCTTCTGTAAACTTTGTTAGAAGTGAAGGTCGAAGTACAATTTATACTTCACAAGAAGATTTTATTAAATCAGTTTCTTGGAGTATTGGTGATATTACTAAAATTGAAGAACAAAGATTGATAAAATATTATGATGAAAAAATAAAAGAGGCAGAAGTATTTATTGATTATGTTAAATGGGCTGTTATTTCTTGGAAAAAATAAAATAAGAAGGAATAAATCCTTCTTATTTTTATAATAAGTTTAAAGTCTCTGCTAATTTTCCAGCAATAATTTTGTAGTTTCTAATTTCTAATAATCTATCTTGACCTCTTACTCCTACGTGAGCAACTTCATCTTTTGAAAGACTAATTATAGACTCAATTTTTGCTTGAATAGATTTTTTGTCAAATGTACAAAACCATGCATCAAAATCATCAGTGAATAGAGTATTATTATTTGCATTATTTGTCATAATACAAGGAACTGATGATGAATAGTAATCTATAATTTTAACAGGTGTTGATGTATTAAATAACGGAATCTCAGGTAAAATTGAAACACCAATATCTGCATTTGCGATTAATTCTAATAATTCAGATTTATTTTTTGCATTATGAATTTCAACGTTTTCTGTTAAACTACTATATGAATTTACAACTTCTTGTGCATATTCTGGATCTTTTGTAGAGATAGTAAGTTTCCAATTACCTTTTTTAACATTGTTAAACGCTTCTAATACTGTTTCGAACTCTCTTAATTTATCTAATGTACCTGCATAGAAAAATCTTTTTTCTTCACCTTCATGTTGGATGTTCTCATGTAAAGTTTCAGGATCAATCGCTGGAGGACAAATAAAAGTTTTAGTTGTAACTCCTTCAAAATATTCATCATGCATTTGTTGTGACGTTGGCATGAATATGTCACATTGGTTGATAAGTTTAGTTTCTGAATAAGTTGTTAGAGTATTATTTAGATGTTTTAAGAAACTTGCTTTATTGTTTGCACGGTCTACTTGCATTTGAGCTCGTCTCTTTGGAAATGATAGTCTATATCCAACCTTATAATCATACATTCCACTCATTGAAATAACATGTTTTAATATCTCACCACTATTTCTAACTACTACATATGAGTATGAAGAAATATCGATACCACTTCTATCTAATTCTTGAATTGCTTTATTTTTATCAGCTGTTGGTAAAATAAATCTATGTTCATCTTTTTTTTCAAATTCTGCTTTAAATTCACTAAAGTAAACAATATCTACTTCAAAATATTCTTTTAAATATTTTTCAAAAAGTGGTCCTATAAAACTATGATCTGTATATTCATTTTGGTCAGTGATGTATAAAAATTTCTTCATCGCTTATGTCCTTCATTTATAATATAATTAGATTATATATTCTTATAGTCGCAAAAGCAAAGCATTTTGTAAAAAAAATCATTCTTTTTTAAATTTTATTTCAGCTAGTAACACTGCAAAGAGAATTAATGCTGCTCCATAAATTTGAATTGGTGTGAGAATTTCATTTCCTACAAAGTAACCAAAAATACCTGCACTTACTGGCTCCATTGCAAATATTATTGCTGTTTTTGTTGGTGTTGTAAATTGTTGCATATATGTTTGAATTAAAAAAGCATATACAGTTGCAAAAATTGAAGTTACAATTACTGCTTTTAAGAAAATATAATCAAAATCTAATTTAAATGTAACACTATCAAGACTTAGTGAAAATATTAGAGAAAGAATAGTTACCGTTAAAAATTGAAATAACACTAACATAAAAACATTTGTTTTTTTTGAATATATATCTGTAAACATAATTTGAAGTGCAAAGAAAGCTGCACAAATCATTCCTAAAGTTTCTCCTAGTCCAATAGTAAGTTTTCCACTCATTGTTAACATATATAAACCAATGACTGCTAAGAGTGATCCTACAAAAACCATACGTCTTACATGTTGTTTAAATATTACAAAAGCTAGAAAGGGAACAATAATCACATTTAACCCAGTTAAAAAAGCAATAATTGAACTTTTTGTATGAGATAAACCAAAGGTTTGGGTAGCAAAGCCTGAGAATAGGAAAATCCCTAATATGATTCCATAAACAATAGATTCTTTATTTAACTCATTAAAATACTTATATGAAATTATTGCCATAAGTATAGTAGCTATTCCAAAACGCCAAAAAAGAAAGGCATAAACGGGAACGGTTTCAATTGCATCTTGAACCATTAAAAATGTGATGCCCCATGCAACGGCAACAGTTAAAAGTAAAAAGTCAGCACGGAATTCGAGTAGTTTTTTAGTCAAATATTTCTCCGAAAATAATAATAATTATATCCATTTGTTAATTAAACTTGAAAATGGCATTAAAATTGTCCAATTATTACACATTAATTTAAATTTAACGCGTATTATTATAATATAATGATTCCAGCCTAAAAAAAGAGAGATGATGAATAATAATATTATTAATATGGATAAAATCAATAAATTTTATGATGATTTCCACGTTCTAAAAAATATAAATTTTTATGTAAAAAAAGGTGAAATTGTTGTAGTTTGTGGACCTTCTGGTTCGGGAAAATCTACATTAATTAGATGTATCAATGGTTTAGAAGATATTGATGATGGACAAATTATTGTTGATGAAACTGATATTCATGCAAGTAAAAAAAATATGCAATCAATTAGAAGTGAAGTTGGTATGGTATTCCAACATTTTAATCTTTTCCCTCATTTAACTATTTTAGAAAATATTACACTAGCTCCGGGCTTAGTTAAAAATGTTAAAAAAGATGAAGCAGGAAAAATTGCTTTAGAATTATTAGAAAAAGTTAAATTATCAGATAAAGCAAATTCATACCCTGGTGATTTATCAGGTGGTCAAAAACAAAGGGTTGCAATTGCAAGAAGTCTTGCTATGAAACCAAAAATAATGTTATTTGATGAACCTACTTCAGCCTTAGATCCTGAAACAATAGGGGATGTTCTTTCTGTTATGAAAGATTTAGCAAAAGAGAACTTTACAATTGTTTGTGTTACTCATGAAATGGGTTTTGCAAAAGAAGTTGGAGATAGAATTGTTTTTATGGATGAAGGAGTTATTGTTGAAGAGAATACTCCTGATGAGTTCTTTAATAACCCAAGAAGTGATAGAGCACAAAAATTCCTAAAAGAAATTTTAACACATTAAAAATATAGTAAATGAGAAGGAAATAAGAATAAATGATTAGAAAAATTTTAGTAGCAATACTCTTAATCATAAATGTAAATATTTTGTTTGCAGATGATATAAATCTATGGAAAAAATCAACATTAAATAAAATAGTACAAAGAGGTGAGTTAAGAGTAGGTCTAGAACCAGGTTATATGCCATTTGAAATGAAAGATAAAAAAGGTAGACTAATTGGGTATGATGTAGATGTTGCAAAAGCAATGGCAAAAGCAATGGGTGTAAAACTTAAAATAATACCAACTGCGTTTGATGGAATTATTGCAGGACTTATTACAAATAAGTTTGATGTGATTATTTCGGCTATGACAATTACACAAAGAAGAAATTTAAAAATCAATTTTTCAGATCCATATATAGTAGTAGGACAAACTGTTTTATTAAATAAAGAATTAAAAGACAAAATAATTAAAGCAAAAGCTTTAGATAATGAAAAATATACTGTAACAGCAAAGCTAGGACAAACTGGTGAAATAGTTGCAAGAAAATTTTTTAAAAAAGCAAAAATAATTACATTTGATACAGAGAGTGATGCCGTTGCAGAAGTTATGAATGGTCGTGCCTCTGCGTTCGTAAATGATCAACCTTATAATAGTGTTTTTATGGATGGTAAAGGGAAAGACAAGTTAATTCATTTAGATACTCCTCTTACTTATGAACCTTTAGGATTTGCTATTAGAAAAGGTGACCCAGATTTTTTAAACTGGTTAAATAACTTTCTAAGACAAATAAAAGAAGATAAAGTAATCAATCTTGAGGAAAAACTGTATCAAAAATGGTTTGTTGATACAAAGTGGCTTAAAAAAGTCCAATAGCAAGATAATCTTGCAATCTTAACATAAAAGGAGTCAAAAAATGAAAAGATTAATACTAGCATTTATAATGCTATTTACGACATCTGTTTTTGCAGATGATATTGAGTTGTGGAAAAAATCTACATTAAATCAAATAGTACAAAAAGGTGAATTACGAGTAGGTATGGAACCTGGATATATGCCTTTTGAAATGAAAGACAAAAAAGGTCGAATCATAGGTTATGATGTAGACATGGCTAAAAAAATGGCAAAAGAAATGGGTGTTAAATTAAAACTTGTTCCTACTTCATGGGATGGAATTATTGCAGGACTTTTAACTAACAAATTTGATATTATTATGTCAGGTATGACTATTACTCAGCAAAGAAACTTAAAAATTAACTTTGCAGATCCTTATGTAGTTGTTGGTCAAACAATTATGATTAGAAAAGAGTTGGCAGGAAAAATTAAATCTGCAAAAGATTTAGATAAACCTGAATATACAGTTGTAACTAAACTTGGTGTTACAGGTGAAATTGCTACTAAAAAGTTCTTTAAAAAAGCAAAAATTATTACTTTTGAAACAGAATCAGATGCAGCGTCTGAAGTTTTAAATGGGAAAGCAGACGGAATGGTTTATGACCAACCTTACAATATCTTATTTATGTCTGATAAAGGAAAAGGTAAACTTGTACATTTAGATACTCCTTTAACTTATGAGCCATTGGGATGGGCTATTAGAAAAGGTGATCCTGATTTTCTTAATTGGTTAAATAATTTTTTAAGACAAATTAAGGGTGATAAAGTTGTAGATTTCCATGAAAAATTAAATAATAAATGGTTAAGAGATACTTCTTGGTTAAAAAGAGTTCAATAACACATGGCTAAGAGACAATCATTAGCAGAAAATAAAACACTAGGGCATTTTATAGCCCTTTTGTTTTTCGTAGCCGTAGGTTACTTCTTTTATGCAGCTGCTGCAAATATGAATTATGTTTGGAAATGGAATAGTGTTCCAAAATATTTTGCATATGAAGAAACAACAGATATCGAGTCTCCAATAGATGGAAAACTAGTATTCGAAGATGATAAATACTTTATTCAAGGTGATGAAAAAGTAGAAGTTGAGAATTTAGATAGTAGTTTTCTATTTGAGTATGAAATAGGTGAAGATATTTATGAAAGTGATGTTATTGCTTCTAAATCTGAAACAATTGCAGGACCTGTACTTTCTGGACTTTGGGTAACACTAAAAATTTCATTCTTTGCAATGATTCTAACTTTAGTAATTGGAATTGTTGTCGCCCTCATGAAATTGTCATCAATGATTTTCTTAAGAGATATAGCAACTGTATATATTACAATCGTTAGAGGAACTCCTCTGCTGGTTCAAATATTTTTATTTTATTTTATTGTTGCAAATATATTTGAATTAGAAAGATTTGTTGCAGGTATTTTATCTCTGGGTATATTCTTTGGAGCATACATGGCAGAGATTTTAAGAGGTGCCATTCAATCAATTGATAAAGGACAACTTGAAGCTGCAAAATCACTTGGTATTTCTAATTTTCAAGCTATGAGATATATTATTCTACCTCAAGCTTTTAAGCGAGCTTTACCAACACTAGTGGGTGAAACTATTGCACTTGTAAAAGATTCTTCTTTAGTTTCTGTTATTTCTATTACAGATTTAACAAAAGTTGGAAAAGAGATCGTTGCCAATACTTTCTCTCCTTTTGAAACATGGATTGTAATTGCTCTGTTATATTTATGCATTACCTCTGTATTAAGCCTAATTGGGCATAAAATAGAAAAAAGAATGGAAGCTAAAGGCGGGATGAATTAATTGGAATTCTTCTCTTCTTTTCTTCAACAGACTATTACCTTCTTTGCAATTATGGATCCTATTGGGATTAGTGCTTTAGCTTTGTCTTTATTAAGTACAAATATTACAAAATCAGAAATAAATACTGTTGCAAGAAAATCTACAATAACAATTATAATTGCCTTTTTTGTTGTTTTGATAACTGGGGATTTGATTTTAAGAATTTTTGGTATTGATGAAAACTCATTAAAAGTAATGGGTGGAATAGTATTAATTTTAATGGCTATTTCGATGGTTAATGGTTCAGCTGAAAAGAGTGAAAAACAAAATGATAAAAAAAATGAAGAGTTATCTGTAATTCCCATTGGAATTCCAATTGCATTTGGTACCGGGCTTTTTACAACAATTATTATTTTTAAACATCAAGCCGAAACTTTTTTAGATATTGTATCTATAACTTTTGCTTTTTGTATTAATGCATTACTATTTTTTATAATTTTAAAAAACTCTATATATATTAAAAAATATCTTGGTCTTACAGGTCAAAATATTATTACAAAACTGATGGGACTTATTGTTGGAGCAATTGCTGTTCAATTTATAATTTCTGGTATCGTAACTTTATCTAAGTCATATATGTAAAATGGAACTAGATGTATTTATAAAAGGTTTTATCGTAACTTTTTCATTAATAGTTGCAATTGGTGCACAAAATGCATATGTCCTAAAATTAGGACTTTTAAGACAACATGTTTTAAAAGCAGTTTTATTTTGTACTATTTCTGACTTTTTATTAATTAGTGCAGGTGTTTTAGGTCTTGGTTATTTTATTCAAGGAAATCAACTTTTTATAAATTCAATTGCAATTTTTGGAATAGTTTTCTTATCTTTTTATGCTTTTACATCTTTTAAATCAGCTTTTAAAAATGAGTCTTTAAAAATAGATGATGATGTGAAAGTAAATCCTTTAAAACAAGTATTAACAATGCTTTTTGTTTTTACTTATTTAAATCCTCATACGTATCTAGATACGGTACTTCTTATTGGAGGTATTGGTGCAAATATTGAATCTAATTTAAAAGTTATATTTTTACTTGGAGCAGTTTTAGGATCTGCTACTTGGTTTACACTTCTGGGATTTGGGGCGAGAGTTTTAATCCCTATTTTTAAAAAACCTATAACTTGGAAGATACTTGATACCTCAATTGGCTTTTTCATGCTTTTTATTGCATATTCTCTTATTGATCTAATTAAATAAATCACTCATATAATTAATTAATTAAATTAATTATTTCATAATAAAAAATAGTTATAATCTTGTTACTATATTATAGAAGTATCAAAGATAGGCATTTGAAGAAAATAAAATAAGTTATTTTTTATTTTAGTGATAAAAAGGTTTAACTATGTATGGAAGAGTAAACTATTATAATAGTATTGATGAATTTAAAAAAATTAAACATAATACTGTTAAAACGCTGTCTCTTATACACATCTCCGAGCCCACGAGACCAGAGAGGATCTCGT
>OJIJ01000075.1_pt1 | contig 15146 bp, 17 predicted proteins | sample 1595891 | NCBI WGS metagenome assembly OJIJ01 (sample SAMN05416853, study PRJEB24817) | seawater metagenome | isolation source: Sea water | place: Canada:Atlantic | collected 2013-11 | reverse complement strand
ACGAGATCCTCTCTGGTCTCGTGGGCTCGGAGATGTGTATAAGAGACAGATACATCATGGTTACAATTGTAAGTCATTGACGATTACAGTATCTGAGTAAGGCACACTATCAGGTTTTCATGAGTAGGTCTAAGGTATGTTATAGATGCACTGCTTACGTTTGCCCTGAAAATATTTGAATGTATAATACATTCCGATTCCAGAATATCTGGAATACTGGAGATAAACTCCGATAAATTGTGTAGCTTAATATATTATTATATCAGATTTTATTATTTTTGTCAATATAACTATTCTTGAATTAATTTAATAAAATCAGATTCACTTAATATTCTTGAAATAAGGTTTTATCATTTGTTAATATAGTACGCATTTCCGTATTTGAAGTTTGTAGACTGAAGCTTCTTCTCGTGACCACCATAATAAGCCAATGCAGTAAATTCTCCATTTAATACAGCTTCTTTGATTTTGCTCTTTCTCTTACTACTTCCCCTACTGTAATGAAGCCTTTGTCATTACCTCTCCATCTTTTTTTAAATGATGGATTCTTTCTTATTGGTTCGTTGATACTTCTTTTGATAATCATAATTTGAAAATATCCAGCACTAAGCGATGTTATAAAAATTGGGAAGAAATAAGTATAGGGAGTGAGTTTTGAATCACTCCTTAACAAAAATTAGAAAGACAATTATCATGTTGATTATTTTAATTTAGTAGTAAAACTTCTTATATCTTCTTCTAAAATCCTTATTTTTTCTTTTAATATAGGCATTGTAGATTCTATGTAAGCATAATCTTCATCACTTATATCAAAAAGTGGTTCACTTAAAATTAATCTATTATCATAATAATTTTTTTTATACTCAGAAAGTTCAATGAATAATTTAGCTAAATCATCAAACTTTTTAGCTTCTTTTTTTTTATTTTCTTCAACTATAGGTCTTAATCTTTCAAGTTCAGTATTTAACTCTTTAAGGTAAGCGTCAAGTTCTTCACCTGACATATTTGATGTATCTTTAATTTCCATTTTATAATCTTCCTTTTTTGTAACAATTATATCTAAATTATTTATTAATTTATTCCAATAGAGGACTAAAACTATTTAGATTTTAAAGTAGAATTACAAAAGGCAAGTGAAAATCAATTACCTTTGAGTTTAATATCCTGTAAAATAGTTTTGTAGTTCTTTTCCATTAGCAATTTGATACTATTATATCCTGTGTCAATTCTAAAATCTATGTTATCCACTAAATTTTTAGCATAATCTAACTCTTTATTCTCTCTAAAATAACTTTGAATAGTAACATCTTTATGTAAATCCTTTTTAGTGTGTCCAATTAATTTTTTTAAGTTTACATATTTATCGTCACTATCCTCACCATTTAAATATCTTGATACAAAATGACTTCTTAAATCATGGAACGTTGGTAATTTTCCTTCATGTTCAGTGTAATTAGTTGTAACGAAACTTTTGAAATCTTTATTAAAGCTTTTTTGAAATGCTGTATGTTTACCGTTCTTGTTTTTTTCTAATTCAAATAAGTATTTAGCTTTTTGGTTCATTCTTCCTTGTATATAATTTAAGAATCCTAAATCAATTAAATATTTTGAAATAGGTATAAAACGTTCTGAAGCATCATTTTTTAAAGATTGTTTTAACGCATCTGTTACCTTAAGCTCAATATAAAATAGTGGTATGTTGTTAATGACTCTTTTTTTTATGTCTTTTGTTTGTAGTTGAGCTAATTCTTCTGCTCTTGCACCTGTAAAGATACCTAAGGCGACAGACCAAAAAACATGAGGACTACTTTTTGTATGCCTGGTGAAATTTCTTAAAGCTTGTCCTTCTATTCTCTCCTGTTCTTTTAAATATCTATTAAACAAAAATTTATTGATATATTCTGAGTGCAGGGCTCTTTTTCTCGTATCATTATTGTATTGTTTATCAATAACATTTAAATCAGAATACTTGATTGACAGTCTTTTCCATAAATCTCTATTAATTTGACCATATTTTTTCGGCTCGGAAAGTTGTAAATAGGTGATAAAAGAGACTATAGTTTTTATTTTTGTATTCAAACCTCCAATTAATGATTTTGGGATTTTTCTTTTTCTATAGTGGTCTACATCAAAATACTTTTTATCCTTCATATCATGTGAATTTGCTATATGAGAGATACTTCCGTAAGCATATTCTATAATTGCTAAGATTCCGTCTTCTCTCCATCTTCCTTTTATTTCTTTATGATTTAATTGAGGAAGTTCTTGATATATTGATTTAATTATGTTTATGTCATCTAATGTACACTCTCTTAGATTTCGTTCCTTTATCCCTAAAACAGCATTTCCACACATAATTTGTCTAAATTGTGTAAGAATTATTTCATCCGTTCTTTTACTTTTTGATTGAAGGAGATATCTTTTAAGAATGATATCCCAATCATCATTTGTAGGTTCCTGTTCTAAATTATTTTTAATTGCATTTTGAGCTGGTTCTATTGTCTCAACTTTTGATACAGGTCTTTCTTTCTTTGTTGCAAGATAATAATTTTCTCTATCGTTGTAAATAACATCAATTTCTTTTTTTACAAGATATTTTTCAAATTCAATTCTTTGTTCTTCCGGAATTTTAGATAATTCTTCTTTTGAGATTATATCTTGTCTTGAGAGTATTTGTTTGGCTTTTTCTCGATAGCGTTGAATACTATCTGTATTAAAGGCATGCATTAGTTCATCGTACTCTTTTGTAAGTGCTTCAGGTGTATGCCCTCCAAATTCTACTCCATTTTGGTCGAAGTAAGATAATGAATTAAATCGTTTATCTTCAATGGCTTCTCTTTTTGTTCCAATGTTATTAATGTAGTCATTCCCTCGAAAAGCAGCTTCCTCTGCATATCTTTTTACTAAGCTAATCGTATATTTATCTAATTCAGCCAATGTTAATTTCTCCACATCTAAAAATAATATTTCTACATTCGTATTTATGATACTTATGATATTAAATAATGTAGAATCTAATATTGCAGTATAGTATCGTTTTTTACCTAACAATTTTTTTAATGATTTCCGGTAGAGAGGTGTTTTAGCATTTAGTGATTTAGGTATTCTTTTTCTGTAATACCAAGTTTGTTCTTTTGTAAAACAGTGTGTTTGCAGTTTCATGAAATTCCTTTGAATAAATAATTCAAAAGATAAAATGTATCCCTTTTTGTATCCCTATCTTGTATCTACTTTCGTAGAAGGATGTTTGCTAACTTTTAACAAAGTGCCATTTTATAGGCTCTATATTTACTAAGCTATGTTTACTCCCCAAAAACAGCCACCTGCAAAATAGGCAGCTTTTAAACTTGGATCCATTGGTTTTTCTTCTTTGATTTCTTTGTCTATTGAACTAGCAAATAATAATCCAATTCCGATAAAAAGTGCAATTATATATTTTCTCATATTGTTCCTTTTTTATATTTTCTTGATTCTAGTCTTATATTGTGTAGTAAACATTTAGATATACTATCAAAAAAATTAAATGAAGAATATAAATGAATATAACTGATGAAGAAAAAAAAGCTGTATATAAAACTATATATAATAGAAGAGATACTAGAGGTGAATTTAAAAGTGATGATATAGATGATGAGGTGATTTCAAGAATTCTTGATGCTGCACATCATGCTCCAAGCGTCGGATTTATGCAGCCTTGGGATTTTGTAGTTGTTAAAAACAAAGAAGTTAAAGAGAAAATTAAAGATGGTTTTCAAGTTGCGCATGATGAAGCAAAAGAGATGTTTGATGACACAAGAAAAGATGTATATAAAACTTTAAAACTAGAAGGAATAACCGAAGCTCCTATTGGTATTTGTATTACTTGTGATAGAAGTAGAACTGGCGATGTAGTTATTGGAAGAACTGCAAATATGGAAATGGATTTGTATAGTTCAGTATGTGCTGTCCAAACTTTATGGTTAGCTGCACGTGCAGAAAATCTTGGTGTGGGATGGGTTAGTATAATTCATCATGATACTTTAAAAGAAGTACTTAATATTCCTGAACATATTGTGCCAATTGCTTATCTTTGTATTGGGAAAGTTGACTTTTTTCATGATAAACCAGAGTTAGAAAAAGCTGGTTGGCTTCCCAGATTACCTTTAGAACAATTAGTTCATTATGATTCATGGGAGAATAAAAAATAGATTTTAAAGTTAGTTATAAAATTTAGCTAACTTTTTGGGACTAACTCCTAAAAAGTATAATGAAATTAAAACCCAATTTCTAAGTGTAGTAAAAAGTATTCCACTGTTATCCCATTTTCTAGAACTTGTTATGACCTTTTCTTTTGAAATTTCTATTTTGTAATTTTCTTTTTTTAGTTTTTCCATTAGATTTACATCTTCCATAAGAGGAAAGTTTTCATAAGTTCCAATTTTCTGAAATATATCTCTTTTTATAAAAATTGCTTGGTCTCCGTAAGGTATTCTTGTTAATCTTGAACGTAAGGAAGCAGTTTTTGCAATCATTGATAAGAACATATTTTTAGAATTAAAACTCAAATCAAAAGCACCTGCTTTTATTTCTTCTTGTTTTAATATATTCTTTATTTCAATAAGTGCATTATTTGGTAAAATAGTGTCTGCATGTAAAAAAAGCAAGATTTTATTAGAAGCAAGTGAAGCTCCTTTATTCATTTGGTTTGCTCTACCTTTTATTGATGTAGCTTTTATAATATTTGCATCTTTTATAAGCTCAATTGTTGAACTATTATTTCCATCAACAACAATAATTTCATGGTTTTTTATATCAAGATTTAATAATGATTTTAAGTATAAATTGATGTTTGGTTCATTAAATACTGGGATAATAATTGAAATATTTATACTTAGACCCTTTTTTAAAGTTTTATACACAGTAACTAAACGTAATTATTCTATCATAACAGATTATAAAAATATTTTAATAAAGGTTTACTAATGAGTAATTTTTGGGAGCATAGACAAGTTTTAAAAGATAAATTTGATTTAATACAAATAAATGTTGGAAATATGTGTAATCTTACTTGTACTCACTGTCACATTGGAGCAAGTCCTAAAGGTGACAATAATATGAATATTTTAACTGCAAATAGAATTATTGATAAAATTGAACAGCTTGATATACAAACAATTGAGTTTACAGGTGGAACTCCTGAAATGAATGAGAGTTTTTTAACTTTTCTTACAAGACTAAATGAAGCAGGAAAAAATCTAGTTGTAAGAACTAGTTTGACAGTTTTAAATGATAAAAAATATGAACACTTTTTAGAAGTATATAAAAAATACAATGTAAAAGTAATAGCTTCTTTACCTTCAGTTTTCGAAGATGCAACAACTGAACAAAGAGGGGCAGGTGTTTATGATGAAACAATTATATTATTAAAAAAATTAAATGATATGGGTTATGGTAAAGATAATTTAGAATTAGATTTAGTTTATAATCCTGTTGGGACATATTTACCTGCCCCACAAGCTCAACTACAACAAGAGTATAAAACGATATTAAAAGATAGATTTGATGTTGAATTTAACTCTTTAGCCACAATAGTAAATATGCCTATAAAAAGATTTAAGTTTGATTTAAAAAAGCATAACCTTTTAGATGAATATATGAATAATCTAAAAAGTAAATATAATGAAAATACTTTAAATAATGTAATGTGTAAAAGAGTTCTCTCTATTGATTATGAAGGGTTTATATACGATTGTGATTTTAATCTTGCTTTAGAAACTAGAGTTAAAGGTTATGAAAACACTCCTTTTTGGGAAATAGATTTTGATAATTTTAAACCAGAGATTAGTTTTGCTTCACATTGTTATGCCTGTACAGTCAATAGTGGAAGTTCATGCCATGGAGAAGTAGTACCAAATGCTGAAGAAACAGAAACTGTGTGTAGTGATGAAAGTACATGCTCAGATGAAGAAGTGAATACTATAGAAGACTTTGATGCTAAAGATAATGCAAAAGAGTACTATGGGGAAGTATTAAGTTCTAGTGATGATTTAAAAACAACTGCTTGTTGTACATTAGATATGATTCCCAAACGAGTACGAGATACTTTACCATATATTGTAGATGAGATAAAAGATAGATATTATGGATGTGGTTCTCCTATGCCTTTAGTTCTTGAAAATCAAACTATGCTTGATTTGGGATGTGGAAGTGGTAGAGATGTATATATTCTTTCAAAGCTTGCTGGAGAAAGTGGATTTGTACATGGTATTGATATGACAGAAAATCAAATTAATGTTGCAAAAAAACATCAAGAAGCTCAAACTAAAAGATTTGAATATTGTAATGTTAATACAAACTTTGTACATGATTATATAGAAAATATTGATAAACACTTTAAAGAAGAATCTATAGACATTGTAACTTCTAATTGTGTTATAAATTTACTAGAAGACAAAAAAGATATTCTTAGAAAAGTATTTAAACTTTTAAAACATGGTGGAGAGTTCTACTTCTCAGATGTTTACTCAAATAGAAGATTACCAAATCATATCAAAAAAGACAAAGTATTACATGGGGAATGCTTAGGTGGAGCGTTATATGCAAATGATTTTGTAAGATATGCTATTGAAGCAGGATTTACAGAACCTCGTATGGTTACTTCAAAAGAAATAGAAATAACTGATGAAAAGATGCAAAAAGTTATAGGAAAAACTAAGTTTTATTCAATTACTTATAGATTATGGAAAATTGAAGATTTAGATAGTGTTTGTGAAGACTATGGGCAATTTGCTATTTATAAGGGTGGAATTAAAGAGAGTGAACAAGAATTCCAATTAGACTCTAACCATTTATTTGAAATAAATAGACCTGAACATGTATGTAAAAATACAGCGGATATGTTAAGTAAGACAAGATATAAAGATTATTTTGAGATTATAGGAAATACTGATATTCATTTTGGTGAATTTAAAGGCTGTGCTACTTTAGCTACAGAATATGAAAAAGAATCAGAAAATGAAAAGGATTTATCATGCGGATGTTGTTGATTTTTGTTTTTACAATTTTTTCATTAAATGCACAAGTTTTACTTAAAGAAGATTTTAATTCTTTAGAAAATTGGGAGCCTTTATTATTTGAGAAAATTCAGAAGCATTCAACTTATGAAATAGATAAATCTATTCTAGTTGCAAAGAGTAATGCTTCAGCTTCTGGTATAAAGTTTAAAAAAAACTATGATATTTTTAAATATCCAAAACTTTCATTTAAATGGAAAGTAAACAATGTATATAAAAAAGGTGATGCTTCAACAAAAGATGGTGATGATTATCCTATTCGTATATATGTAATGTTCGAATATAACCCAGATGAAGCTGGTTTCTTTGAGCAAATAAAATATGATTTTGCAAAATCCATTTATGGAGAATATCCTCCTCATAGTACAGTAAATTATATTTGGTCAAATAAAATACAAGATAAAAATATAATTACAAGTGCATATACTGATAGATCAAAAATGATTATCTTAAATAACTCTGATATAAATTTAAACAAATGGCAAACGCATACAGTTGATGTTTTAGCAGATTATAAAAAAGCCTTTGGTAAAAATCCACCTAGAAATGTAACCCTTGCCATAATGACTGATTCGGATAATACAGGAGAATCATCATTATCATATATTGATTTTATTGAAGTAAGTGATGAATAAAAATTTAGTAATTATGTTTGTAAAGGAACCTAAGTTAGGTTTTGTAAAAACAAGACTATCTAAAAGCTGTGGTGAAGAATTCACCTTAGATTTATATAAATGTTTTGTACATGATTTAATTACTACTTTAAAGGTAGGAGAGTATGATTTTAAACTCTGTGTTTATCCAAATTTAGATTTAGTAAATAAAGAGTTTGGTGATTATCACAACTTTCTACAAGTTGATGGTGATTTAGGACTAAAGATGAAAAAAGCTTTTTTTGATCAATTTGCACATGGTTACGAAAAAATAGTTTTAATAGGAAGTGATACTCCTCATATTTCAAAAGAAATTTTTGCAGAATCATTTTTTCAACTTAATTCTAATGACATTGTTTTAGGACCTTCTTTAGATGGTGGTTATTATTTAATTGCTTTTAATAAAAATACATTTCATGATGAGGTTTTTAAAAATATTTCTTGGAGTACTTCTTCTGTTTTATCACAGACTTTAGAAAAGTTAAATGATAAAAAAATATATTTACACAAAATTTTAAATGATATTGATATTTTAGATGATTTAAAAGAATTTTATAATGAATATAAAAATAGTGATTTTAAAAATTCAAACACTATAAGTTTTTTAAATCAAAATCAAAACTAGAGAATATAAAAGTATTAACACTAAGTACACAAAGAAGATATATACTACAAATAATATTTAACAATGTTTATTAATAAAAGGAAAGTAGTTATGGAAAAGTTTGACGTTATTATTATTGGAGGAGGACCAGCTGGTTTAGTTGCTTCAAAAATCTTAGTTGCATTTGGAAAAAAGACTGCAATTGTAGAACGTGCTAAACTAGGAGGGGATTGTACTCATAGTGGATGTGTTCCTTCTAAAACTCTTTTGAAATCAGCTAAAGCTTATTATGATGCTAAGAATATAAATAAATATGGACTTAGTTCAAATGATATTTCAATTGATACTTCTAATGTATTATCACATGTAAGAAGTGTAGTTGATGAAATATATTCCCATGAAACTCCTGAAATATTTGAAGAAGCAGGCGTTAATATTATTCAAGGTAATGCTACTTTTATAAACTCAAATGAAATTGTTGTAGATGGAAAAATTTATAGTGCAGACAAATTTATTATTGCAACAGGTGCTACTGCTGCAATTCCAAATATTGAAGGGTTAAAAGAGATTGATTATCTGACAAATGAAAATATATTTTTACAAGAATCAATTCCTAAGTCTTTAATTGTAATTGGAACAGGTGCAATTGGTGTTGAAATGGCAACGGCTTTTAATAGATTGGGATCAGAAGTTACTATTCTTTCTCGTAGTGAAGGTATCTTAAAAGAAAATGATGAAGAACTTAGTAATATTTTATTAGAGCAATTACAAAAAGAGGGTATTGATTTTATTAATAATGTAGAGTTTTTAAAAGTAAATCAAAAAAATAATTTAAAATCAATTTCTATTAAACAAAATGGTGAAGAAAAAATAATAAGTTCAAGTGAGATTTTAATTGCAACTGGACGTGCACCAAATGTAGATTTAGACCTTTCCAATGCAAATGTGGAACATGATAAAAAAGGTGTTAAAGTAAATGAGTATTTACAAACATCAAATGAAAATATTTATGCAATTGGTGATGTCTCTACAAAATATAAATTTACACATATAGCAGAACAAGAGGCAATTGTTGCTGCTTCTAATATAGGATTACCTATAAACAAAAAAATGAGTTATGAGAATATTGGATGGTGTGTGTATAGTGATCCTGAATTAGCTCAGATTGGATTACGACCAAAAGAGGCAGAAGAAAAATATAAAGATGATGTAAAAACTTATAGATTTGAGTATAAAAACTCTGATAGAGGATATACAGATGTTGATAAAGTTGGACTTATAAAGGTGAGTGTATTATCTAGTGGTAAGATTGTTGGAGCTTCTATTTTAGGAACTAGGGCTGGTGAATTAATTCATCAACTACAATTAGCTAAAACTTTTAATATAACATTTGATAAATTATCAAAAATGGTATATTTATATCCTACTTATGCAGATATTATAAAGCAACCTTCAAAGCAGTTTTATATTAATAAATTACTAAATAACAAGTTTTTGAAATTATTAAAGAAAATTAAATCTATAGTAACAGGGAGTTAGTTATGAAAAGTAAAATTATAATAGTTTTTGTATTTATTTTAATTATTGGATTAATTAAGTTTTTTGATTTAGATTCATATTTTACTTTTGAAAATCTAAAAGCTCAAAAGGATGTATTAACTACTTTTGTAAATGAAAATTATGCTTTAACAGTAGTTATATTTATTCTTACATATATTGTGTCAGTTGCTTTTTTAATTCCTATTGCTACAGTATTGACTTTAGCTGGTGGATTTTTATTTGGAGCAGTTGTTGGAACTTTTTTTGTAAACATTGGGGCAACACTTGGAGCAGTACTGGCTTTCTTACTTGCACGATATATAATAGGAAAAAAGGTACAATCTAAATATGAAAAGCAATTAGATAAGTTTAATACAGAATTAGAAAATAGTAAATATCAATATTTATTTAGTTTAAGATTTCTACCTATTTTCCCATTTTTCTTAGTAAACTTTTTATGTGGAGTAACGAAAGTTGATTTAAAAACATTTATAATTACAACTTCACTTGGAATTATTCCTGGTTCATTTGTTTATACTTATGCAGGAAGACAATTAGCAAATATTAACTCTTTAGGAGATATTTTTACAAAAGATATTTTGATTGCATTTATTTTACTTGGTTCACTTACATTGATACCAGTAATTGTTAAAAAATTTAAAAATTATAAAGAAAAAAGGAAGATAAGTAATGAGAATATTACTACTTGAAGATGATCCGGCTTTAAATGATTTATTAGATGATCATTTAACAGACCAAGGACATAATGTGACACTTGCAACAAATGGACAAGAGGCATTAGAATTTTTGATTGATGAAGTTTTTGATTTAGCATTATTAGATATTAATACACCAATTATGACAGGACTTGAGGTTTTAAAAACAATTAGAGAAGATTATAAAAATCAAACTCCTGCAATAGTACTAACTGCTTATCAAGATACAAAACATTTAAAAGAGTCTTTTGAGAATGGTGTTGATGATTACATAAAAAAACCATTTGATTTAGAAGAACTAGACCAAAGAATTATAAAATTAAGTAAACACTTTTTAATTGAACAATCAAATGATGTAGAAATAAGTGAAAATATAAAATTTGTTCCAGAATCTTGTCAGCTCTTAATAGATGGACAAATAAAACATTTAGCTCAAAAAGAGAGAGATATTTTAAAGCATTTTTGTAAACATAAATCAAGAGTTGTATCTAGTGAAGAATTACTTCAAAATATTTGGGCTTATGAAGATATGCCAACAGATGCTACTATTAGAGTTTATATTAAAAATTTAAGAGAACTTCTTGGGAAAGATAGAATTCAAACAATAAGAGGGATAGGATATAAATTTGAATAAAAATGAGAAAAAAGCTTTAGTTAGTTTTTTATCAATTTATGTAGGTTCAGCAATTTTACTCATTGGTATTTTACTATATGTTTATTACCAAGATGAAGTAGAAAGTCTTGAAAATACGTGCAATATGACGCTTGGTAATGCTTCAATGCAAATAAAAACAGATATCTTGAATTCTTATATGCATAATCAAAAGTTTGTACCTAAGAAGCTTAAAAAAGATGAATTAAGATATGCCTTATTTGATGAAGATAAAAATCTTATATTCACTTATATAGATGGTATAGATTTTTTAGATTTAGAAAAGAAATTTTATGAAAAAGATATTTATCATTTTTATATTGAAAAATTAAATGAAAAAATGATACCAATTAAATATATTGTAATTGAAACATGCCAAGGTATTGAAGATCGAGATAGTTTAAAAGCTTATGTTGTGATTGCGCTTATTCTTAGTGCGATTTTCGTAGGTTTTATTGGATATTTTCTTGCAAAAATTTTATTGAAACCAGTGAGAGAAAAAGTTGAACATATGGATAATTTCATAAAAGATTCTGCTCATGAATTAAATACTCCTGTAACTGTTTTAATGACTTCTGTAAGTATGTTAAAAAAGGGTAAAAAACCTGAAAAGATGATGAAGTATATTATGAGTAGTTCAAAGCAGATATCTCATATTTATAACGATATACATTTTTCAGCCTTTGATGAGATGCATGAAGGTGTTGAAGAAACTTTTAATTTGGATGAATTAATTTGTGATAGTGTTGAGTATTTTAATGATATATCAATTACAAAAAATATTACTTTAGAATGTGATGTCGAACCAAGTAAGATTTTAATGGATAGAACAAAAACGCAAAAAGTAGTAAACAATATAATATCAAATGCTATTAAATATAGTAATCCAAATTCAATAATAAAAGTCTCTTTAAAAGATTCAGTCTTCGCAGTGCAAGATTTTGGAATTGGGATTAATGATGTTGATCAGAAAGATATTTTTAAAAGATATAAAAGAGCCAAAGATGGGAGTAATATAGAAGGTGGTTTTGGAATAGGGCTAGATATTGTAAAACGTATTAGTGCTGACTATAAATTGAAACTAGGTCTAATATCTAAAATTGATGAAGGTTCAACCTTTTCAATTGATTTTAGTAATATTATAGTTAGTTCCCAATAGAGTTTATTTTTAATAGTAATATTGTCAAGCTATGAGTTAGTTGATTCTTTCTCATGGTTTGAGGATTCTCTTTAATTAATCTATTATTTGCGACTAAGTTGCAAATAAGAATTTCTTGCTAAAATTCATATAAAAAGTGAATAATTATTATGAATTTAGAAATATCAGAAATAGCAAATCTTCCTACTCAATATGGTGACTTTAAAATACAATCCTTTAAAAGTGAAGATAAAGAACACTTAGTAGTCTTTACAAATAAGTTACCAATAGTTCCAACTGTTAGAATCCATTCAGAGTGTTTAACAGGAGATGTTTTTAAAAGTAAAAAGTGTGATTGTGGAGAGCAATTAGATTATGCTTTAAAGCATTTTTCAAAAGATGGTGGAATGGTAATATACTTAAGACAAGAGGGTAGAGGTATTGGTCTTTTAAATAAAGTAAATGCATATTCTTTACAAGACTTAGGACATGATACAATTACAGCGAACGAGCTTTTAGGTTTTAAACAAGATTATCGTAAATATGAAATTGTTGATGAAATTTTAAAATATTTCAATATAAAGAAAATAAACTTGATGACTAATAATCCTTTGAAGTTAAAGTCATTAAAAGAAGTAAAAATTGAAAAAAGAGTTCCTATTATAATGAATAGTTGTAAATATAATTATGAATACTTAACAATAAAAAAAGAAAAAATGGGACATCTTTTATAAAAGTAAAACCTATTAAATAGGTTTTACTCTTTTTTTGAAAAATTGAAAAATAATAATACAAAACATACAAATAGAGCTGACAAGTATAATTGAAGGACCTGAACTTAAATCATAGATATATGAAACCACTAACCCAGAAATAGTAAATATCATAGAAAGTATTCCTGATATAATCATTGTATTAAATAAAGTATTAGAAAACTTTTGAGCAATATAAATAGGAATTGTAAGTAAAGCAATCACAAGAATAAGTCCAACAATTTTTATTGCAATTACAATACTAAGAGCTGATAATATAAGAATAAGTGTATAAAACGTTTTTGTTTTTATTCCTCTTAGTTTTGCATATTCACTATCGTATGAGACAGCTAAAATGTCTCTATAAAAGAATATTAAAACAAAAATTATAAATCCAAGTAATATAGACATAAATAGAATATCATTATTATTTACAGCTAGAATAGAACCAAATAAATAACTCATCATATCAGAATTATATCCAGGCGTTAAATCCACAAGTAAAATACCAAAAGACATACCTATTGCCCAAGTTAAACCTATGATGGTATCAAGGTTTTCTCTTTTTTGATATGTTAGGCTTGCTATTAAAATGCTTATAAGAACAGAAAATATTGATGTAGATAAAAGCATTGGAAGACCAAAATAAATAGATAGTCCAATTCCTCCGTAAGCACTGTGTGCAATTCCTCCTGAAAGAAAAACCATTTTATTTACGACAATTAATGAACCTACTATTCCTGTAATTATACTAATTAAAACTCCAGCTATTAAGGCATTTTGAATAAAGGTATATGAAAGTGCTTCTAACATTTACATTTCCCTAACATTTCTAAAAGTTCAATTTCACAAATATGAGATTCTATATTTTTAAAATCATTTTTCATTTTTGATAAATCATGATAAGTTAATTTTTTATTTATATAGGCAGCTTTTGAAGCATATTTTAAAACAATAGATATATCATGACTAATAACAACTATGGTAATCTCTTTGTTTAATTGGGCAAGTGTTTGGTATATTTGTTCACAACCTGTAATATCTATATTTGACGTTGGTTCATCTAAAAGTAAAATTTTTGGATTAGAAAATAAAGCTCTTGCTATTAGAACTCTTTGCCTTTGTCCTCCTGAAAGATTTGAAATCTTTGAATTTAAAAAATCTTGCATATTTACTTTTTTTAAGACCTCTAGTGCTTTTAATTTTTCATCTTTTTTATAACCAAAAAGTCTTTTTTTAATATTGTTTTGTCCCATCATTACAACCTCTATAACACTAATTGGAAAATTGAGATTTATATTTGTATTTTGAGGAACATATCCGATATTTGAAACTTCGTCAAAAAGATTATTTTCAAATATTTTTATTTCTCCTTGTTCTAAAGAATTAATTCCTAAAACAAGTTTTAAAAGAGTTGATTTTCCTCCCCCATTTGGACCTATGATTGTAATAAAATCTTTTTCATTGATTTGTAGGTTTATATCTTCTAATACAAACTCTTTTTCATATTTGAAAAAAAGTTTGTTTATAGAAATTGCTTTACTCATTGTTTGCAATTGCATTTGCCATTTTTATTAAATTTTCTGACCAGTTCTTAGCTAACGGAGTCTCTTTTAAAACTTTTATTTTTAATTCATTAGCTATCGCTTTTGCACTTTTATCTGAAAATTCAAGTTGTGTAAATATTGCTTTTACATTTTCTTCTTTTGCTTCATCAATAATTTTCTGAATAATTCGTGGTTTTGCTTCTTTCCCTTCTACTTCAATTGATAATTGAATCAAATTATATTCATTTGCAAAATATCCCCACGATGGGTGAAATACCATAAATTTAGAATCTTTAGGTAAAACAGACAATATATCTTTTATTTTTTTATCAGTTTGATTTATCTCTTCAATAAACTTTGAGTAATTTTTTTTAAAATACTCTTTATTGCTTGGGTCAAATTCTAGCAAAGTATCATAAATATTTTTTGCCATAATTTTCACATTTGACGGACTCGTCCATATATGAGCTGTCTCTTATACACATCTGACGCT
>OJIJ01000074.1_pt1 | contig 15165 bp, 13 predicted proteins | sample 1595891 | NCBI WGS metagenome assembly OJIJ01 (sample SAMN05416853, study PRJEB24817) | seawater metagenome | isolation source: Sea water | place: Canada:Atlantic | collected 2013-11 | reverse complement strand
CACTATCCTCTTCGTCGGCAGCGTCAGATGTGTATAAGAGACAGGCTAATACTAGGTATCTCAATAGAATTGTTTGGAACAATAGAGTAAACTTTTGAATAAGTTCCTTCATAACCTTTTGCACTATATTTAGTTTTTATTTCAGGCTTATTATCATAAATTGTTGCTTCATCTATATCTAGTTTTATATCTTGAATATCATCGAAGTTTCCAACCCCAGCTATATCAATTTTAAAAGATACAGATTCCCCTTGTTTAACTTTTGTTTTATTTATATTTGTTTTAATATCAAATTCACCAATTAAAGTTATATCTTCTGGTAATTTTTTAACGTCAAATTTCAACTCATTTGAATAAATTTTTACTATTTTTGGAACTGTACTAAAAAATCCAAAAGTTCCTGAAGAAGAGCTTGTATCAACTAATTGAACATCAACTCTTAATGAATCAATCGTTAACTCGCCACTTTTTTGAGGGAAAAGTAAAAATTCTAGCTCTTGAATAATAAAACCATTTTTTTCATAACGTTTATTTGCATTTGTAATTTTTTTATACCAAAAATTCTCAAAATGAGGTTGTTCAAATCCAAGATTAGTAATTTGAAGGCCTCTTTTATATTTAAAGATTAGTTTTACTAAAAACTCTTCACCAACATATAAAGAGGTTTTAGAGGGTGTTAAACTTAAGTCAAATTTAGGAGAACTTGTTTTGGCAACTGTTTGCAATGAAACATTCTTTTCATCTGAGTTAACTTCTTTTCCATTTATTAAAAATGTAAAACTTGGTATTGTAAAGTTATTTGTAGGAACTATTTTATATGTTTTACTATATTTTTCATCATAATTACCATTTATAATTTGTAATGACCTAGAAGTACCTAAATCTTCAACTAAATAGCCATCTATCTTTTCGATTTCGGGAAAATCAATTGAACTTCCAATTGCTTCAAATTTGAAAATATATGATTCTCCTTTTACAAAAGAATCTGGGGCTTGCATAGTTACACTTGCAAACAAACAAATATTAAAATAAATAAAAATGAATAAAAATCTAAGCTGTTTCATTAAAATTCTAATGTACCTTCAATTGCAAAATTTGCTTTTGAATCTAATTCTGCATGGGATAATACTGCAACTTGCAATCCAAATTTTTCATAAATCTCAGAAACTCTTTTTCTAAGTAATGGATCAACAACCATTGCAACTTTACTAAAACCTTTAGCTTCAACCTGCTCTAATAACTCTTTTGTTTTTGTAACGAGATTGTTGATTTCTGCAATTGAAAGCATTAGTTGTGAAACTCCATGGTGTTCTTGAAGTTTACCAATAAATTGTTGTTCAATTTCAGGCTTCATTGTAATAATATGCAAAGTTCCATCATTATCTTTAAACCTATCAGTTATAAGTCTAAATAATTTACTTCTTACATGCTCTAATAAAATATCAGGTGCTTTAGTAAATTCTGCAATATCTGCAATTGCTTCAACAATAGTCAAGATATCAACAATAGGTATCTTTTCATGTAGTAAGTCTTTACAAACCTTTAATAAGGCTCCATAAGATGTTACTTTCATAGCTTCATCAACAACAATAGGGAAATCTTTTTTTAGACCTTCCACAATATCAACAATATCTTGTCTTGTAATTATATCTTCTGAATGTTTTTTTATTATTTCAGAAATATGAGTTGAAATAATAGTTGGAGCATCAACAACAGTAAAACCTTTCATTAAAGCATCTTCTTTTTGTTCTTCATCAATCCAAGTAGCAGGAAGACTAAAAACTGGTTCTTTTACGTGAAGACCTTTTAATTTTTCATTTCCAACCCCACCCATTGCAAGTAATTTATTTATTTCAACTCTTCCTTTTACTAAAGGAATTCTTTTTAAATAAAACTCATATTCATTTGGAGAAAGATTTGTATTATCTGAAATTCTAATTTGAGGGATAACAAAACCAAGTTCTGTAGCAATTGTTTTTCTTATTGCTTTAATTTTATCTAATAACTCTGAGTCCCCTTGAACAAGTTGTAAAAGTCTAATTCCTAACTTAAGTTCAAGAACTTCAAGCTTCATAATATTTTCCATAACTTGTTTTTCATTTGGAGCGGCTGCTTGTTTTTTCTTATCTTTTAATGTTTCAACACTATCGCTTGCATCAATTGTTGTTTTCTTAGTTTCTGGCTTGAAAAATCTTGTAACAGCGTTATCTCTATTTTCTTCAACCATGTAAACTGAATAGCCGATTCCTACTAATAGTATTCCCATTATCATCAAAATACCACTTGGGAAACCAGGAACAAATCCAAATAAAACTAAACCAATTCCTACAAGAACAAGAGATTTCGAATCTTTCACTAATTGAGCAACTGCATTATCTGCAAATTTTTCTTCATCCATATTTGAACGAGTAATTATAATTGCAGTTGCCGTCGATAGAATAAGTGCTGGTATTTGAGCAACCAGACCATCACCAATTGTTAATATAGTATATATTTCTCCACTTTCGGCAACTGTCATATCATGTTGAAATAATCCAATTAAAAGTCCACCAATTAAATTTACAAGAGTAATAATAATACCAGCAACAGCATCACCTTTTACAAACTTAGATGACCCATCCATTGCACCATAAAAATTTGCTTCAGATATTAATTCTTTTCTTCTGATTTGAGCTTCTTTATCATCGATAAATCCAGCATTTAAATCTGCATCAATTGCCATCTGTTTACCTGGCATAGAATCAAGTGTAAATCTTGCAGTAACCTCTGCAACCCTTGTAGCACCTTTAGTTACAACCATAAAGTTAATAAGTACTAAAATAATAAATACAATAACCCCAATTACCATATTTCCACCAACAACAAAATCTCCAAATGCAGAAATTATTGAACTTACGGCTTCTGGTCCATTATGTCCTTCACTTAAAATAGAACGGGTTGTTGCAATATTTAAAGATAATCTAAATAAAGCTAATATTAATATAATTGTAGGGAAGGTCGTTAAATCAGCTGGCTTTTGAATATATAAAGATATTAATAAAATTAATAAAGATAGACTTAGAGATATAATCAAAAAGAAATCTAGCGCACCCTTGGGTAAAGGGATAATAATAATCGTAAGTATTGCTACAAAGATTGCTACTACAAATAAATCTTTTGAAAATATCCTTCTTAAATTCATTTAACGCTTTAAAATCTATCTAATAAAATTAATTAAAGATAATTCATTCATCTTATTAATTGTTGAATACAGTGCTGTATATGTTAACTCTAACGCTTTTGCTTCTACTGCTACTTTTGATAAGTCAGCAGCACCTAGCTCTTGCGATAAAATATTAAACTGAGTAAGTTTTGTACTAACTCTTTCTAACGATATTTCAAATACTCTATTTCTTCCACCCAATTTTGCATGTCCAACATTTGCGGCACTAAAGGATTCTGTAATTTGTGACAGTCCTCCTTGTAATGATGTCAATGCATCCTCCGGAGTAACAGTATTACCATTTGAATCTAGTCGTTCTAATGCATTAATAATTTCATCCATTACATCAAAAGTACTAGTTTTAGCTTCAAATTTTGTACCATCAACAGTTGGGACGGTTACTACAAATTCTTTATCTGTCCCCGTTGTTATAGACATAGTATCAGCTGTTGCCTCTCCATTCTCATCATACTTTACAAGTTGAGTTTTTCCTAAAGTTTCATTTGATGTAGTATTTGTAACATTAACACTATGAGGAGGTCCAAGAGTTACAGTTTCAGGATAAATATTTGCATCTTTGTCTACTAGGTTTGTTCCATCAAAAGTCCATACTGTACCATCTCCATCAATAAGAGGTTCATTTGTATTAAAACTTATTGAATTTGTTGACGTTGTTAAAGGTATTACAGCTTCTTGTTTCCACTCAAAACCATCTTGATCAATAATTCTATCTCTTCCATCGAATTCTAAGTTCCCACCTTTTAAAGCACTGCTTGAAGTATACATAAAGGTGTCAAAACCAGTAATACCTCTTTCTTGATAAGATCCATCTTCTATTGCTACTTTTCTTAAAAAACCATCACCTTGATAAGAAACTTTTCCATCTGCATCTTTTGTAAAAGGCTTAACCTGAGTATTTGAACCAGAAAAAAGATATTCACCTTCAACTTGCTCATTTGCAAATGAATAGAGATTTTCTTTTACACCTTTTAAATTTACAGCAATAGCTGATCTTGCACCCTCATCAGTAGTGGCATTTAAAGCTTTTATAACTTCTGCTTTTACATAAGTTAGTAAATTTTTTACTTCTTTTAGTGTACTATCAGATACATTATTTTGGGCATTAGTTTTTTGAATTTGTTCTTTAAGTCCTTCATATACTCTAATTTTATCATCTACATAAATTTCACGTGTATATAAACTTGAATCATCACTACCCTTCTCTAATATCTTACCCGTAGCAGTCTGGTAACTTATTCTTCTTTGTTCGGCATTTAGATTGTCTAATCTATATAACGTTTGTTCTGTTGACCTAATCATTGGAATACCTCCTTAAACTTAGATACTATCTCATTATAATTATACTGTTCTTTCATAGTCTGTGTCAAGAACGTTCTAATTTTATCTTTTCTTGCTAACGCATCATCAAGTTCTTGGTCCATTCCGTGCTTATATGCGCCTACTCTTACAAGAACTTCATTCTCTTTTATTAATGATAATACCCTTTTTAGCTTTAAGAAGTAATTATAATGTTCTTCATCAACTACTTTATCCATGACCCTAGAGGCCGATTTTAATATATTAATTGGAGGATAAAATCCTTGTTCTGTTAAATCCCTTGTCAATACAATATGTCCATCCAAAATTGACCTACTTTGGTCTGATATAGGATCATTCATATCATCTCCATCCACAAGCACAGTGAAAAATGCTGTAATAGACCCTTTTGCATTATTTCCTGCACGTTCCATTAATTGGGGCAATAGGGCAAATACTGAAGGCGGATAACCACGACTAACGGGAGGTTCCCCCGTACTTAATCCAATTTCTCTTTGTGCCATAGCAAATCTTGTAACAGAATCCATCATTAAAAGAACGTCATGCCCTTTATCTCTAAAAAACTCGGCAATTGCCATAGCAGTAAAAGCACCATACTTACGCATCAATGCAGATTCATCAGAAGTTGCCGCTACAATTATTGTATTTTCTAAATCATTATTTAAATTATAATGAATAAACTCAGGGATTTCTCTCCCTCTCTCACCTATTAAAGCTATAACTTTTATCTGTGCTTCACAACCTTTTACAATCATTCCCATTAAAGTAGATTTCCCTACCCCCGAACCTGCAAAAATACCTACTTTTTGACCTTTTCCTGATGTTAACATTGAATCAATGGGCTTAACTCCAGTAGAGAATCTTTCATCAATAATTCCCCTTTCAAGTGCAGGCATCGAAAGTTTATTAATTGCAGAACTCTCTTCCAGATCTCTTATTTTACCTTTATCATCAATAGGTTCTCCTAAGGCATTAACTACACGTCCTAATAATCCATAACCAGTTTTTACGGATAATCCTTCTTTCTGTAAATACACTTTATCATGTATTCTAAAACCTTCAATAAAAGAAAAAGGAACAATAGTAAAGTCTGATGATTCAATGGAAGCAACCATACCTAAAACCGTATATAAATGCTGTTGAGATTCAATCTTAACAATATCTCCAATTGCAACTTCAATCCCTATAGCTTTAATTGTAGTAGTTGATATATGTCTAATTCGACCAAAAGGAATAGATAAATTTGTAGAGTCAATGCTCTCTAAAAGTGAGTCAATGTCCATTTACATCTCATCACACATTTTTTTATAAAAACTATCTTTTGTATTTTCAATTGATTTACACTTATTCACAAACTCATCTTTTTTAAGATCATTATCGAATTCCTCATATAGTCTAATTACTTCATAATAAGTTTGTGCTAAATCATTAGGTTTAATTTTTCTTGAATATTCAATAGAATTAAGTAATAAATCCAGTGCTTTTTGATTTTCATTATTTGTTTGTGCAATTTTTGCAAGCTCAAGCTCTACAAATGGAGAATAAATATGTGCCTTCAATTCATTTTGTTTTTCGTAAAGTTTATTCAAAATATTCTTTGCATCATTAGGTAAATCTTTTTTAATAAAATATAAATAGTAGTTGTAATAAAAATCTATAATTACAGGGTTATTACTATTTTCAGTAATAAAACTTTGATTTCGATATGCATAATTGAAATATTTATCAAGTGTTACAGGATCTTCTTTTTGGCTTAATAGTAAAAATCTATATAAAAACTCTTTACTTAGAACTTTTTTATCATCTACCATATCTACCTTTGCAGAAAAACTTTCTGCTTCATTAAATTTTTGTAATGCTAATGCCATTCTTTCTAAATATAAATAAATATTTGCATCTCTACTTTTATTAAAAGTATCTTTTAAAAGTAAATAAGCTTTTTCATAAGGAACTTCAATTAAACATTCAAAAAATTTAAACTTAACTTGTTCATCTTTTATTAAAAGTTCTAAAGTTTGATTCCTTGACGTTTTTAATGCTTTATTTAATAAAAAACACTTACCAGCTTTTAGGTAATTTTTTATCATATCAATATTTACTTCATCAAAAATTATATTAACAGACTCATATCCAAATCTCTTTGCAATTGAATTTGAAATTTTTTTATAAACTTTTTTAGATTTTAAAATAATCTCATACTTCTTTTCTGCTTTATCATTTAATAATTCTTGTAAAAGAATTTTTTGTTGCATAGCTTCTGAGTTTTGGTATTTTGTTGCAAGAACAGAAGGCTTTATTTTTCTTTCTCGCATTAAAATTTCATCTAAATACATTTTTGCTTTCTGAGAATATATACCTTCAGGGAAATCATTTATTATATCTTTATAAAGCTCTTTTGCTTTTAACAAATACTTATTTGTTCTATCATACATATCCATATAAGTATTTGCTAATTTAAATTTAAAATCTTCTACAGAAGCCGGCTTATCAGTCCTTTCTAATAACTCTTCTAATATTTCAATAGCAAACTCTGGCATTCCTGCTTTTGTAAGGCGATTCACTTTCTTTAATGCTAAATAAGAGTCACTTGCATAATAATCCATATTCTTTTTTAATACTTTTGATATTAATGCATATGCTTTTTCTCTTTTTTTATCTAAGATATAAACATCAAAAAGTTCATCAGCAACTAAAGTAGCAACTAATACATCAGTAGTTTTTGTGAGAATTTCATATAAAACTTTTGTTGCTTTACGATAATCCCTTTGATGTCTATAAACTTTCGCCAAATATATCTGTCCATAAGCTTTTATTACATTATTGTCAAAGTTATTAATTATAATATTTGCAAAATATCTTGCATCTTTTGTTTTATTTGTATTTAATTTTAATTCAACTAAAACCATATATGCTTTAGCTAAATCATTTTCGTGAATTTTAGAATCATTAATAGCTTTTTCTAATTCTCTTGAAGCTTCAATCATGAATCTTTTAGATCCTTTTTTAAAAGCTAACTCAGAATATAAAATTATAATATCAGAATTTAATATTTTTATTTTATTTTGTTTTTTAAATGCTTTAATTTGACTATATGCATCATCAATTTTTCCATTACGAGCTAATATACGAATATTTTCAATAATCTCAAATCCATCAGCAATAGCTTGAGTTCTTCTTTGTGATATTTGATTACCTGAAGAATTTATAAATCCATAATAAAAATCTTTTTTGGCATATAATGTAGAGATAAAAAATAATACTATTAATAATAATTTCAAAAACTACCTCTTTTTTTTCTTTAATTCATATACATAAGAAAATATTTCTGCTAAAGCTTTATAAAACTCATTTGGTATTTCTTGGTCTATTTCAATTTGAGTATATATAGACCTAGCCAATGCAGGATTTTCAATAATTGGTATGTTATTCTCTCTTGCAATATCTTTTATTTTTAAAGCAATAAAATCAATTCCTTTTGCAACAATTTTTGGTGCAGAGTCCATTTGATTATCATATTTCATCGCAATTGCATAATGAGTTGGATTTGTAATAACAACATCTGCATCAGGAACATCTGACATCATCCTCTTCATCGCCATTTGCATTTGAATTTTACGAATACGTCCTTTTACTTGAGGATCTCCATCCATATTTTTATATTCATCTTTAACATCTTGTTTACTCATTTTAAGAGATTTAAAATAATAATGTCTTGTAAAATAAAAATCTATTATAGCAAAAATAATTATAATAAGTAATATAGCTGCTAAAAAGTACCCAGTAAGTCCAACTATGGAAGAAATTGTAGCTTGTAATTGTGTATCCATCATTGAGAGAAATGCTTTATGAGTAAACATAAAAAGTAAAAACATTACAACTACAATAATTGTAAGTTTTAAAGTAAGTTTTAATGCTTCTAATGCCTTCTTTGGTCCAAATATACCTTTTGCTCCTTTAATTGGGTCTAGTTTTTGTAAATCAATTTTTAAAGGATTTATAACAAAACCAAATTGAGCCCAGTTTGTTATAAAAACAAGCATTATAACTAAAACAAAAAGTGGTAAAAGTGCAGTTACAAGAGTAATCACTGTTGTATATCCTATAGTATAAAAGACATGAGAAGACATTTCTTCTCCCATAAAATTAAAAGAATAAAGCATAAGTTTTTTTATTTGATCAAGTGCATGTCCTGAAAAAAATAATAAATATAATGATCCAAAGAATAGAATTGCGGCACCAGAAACTTCCGCAGATTTAGGAACATTACCTTCTTTTTTTGCATCTTCTATTTTCTTATCGGTGGGTTCTTCGGTTTTTTCTCCACTGTCATCAGCCATTTAAATTACTACCTTTATTGGAGTTTTGAAATCATATAGTTTGTAAAACTTTCAGTAAAAACTTCCATTCCTAAAATAAGGAATATAAATATTAAAGCAAATTTTAGCTGAAAAGTAATAACAAAAGGTGAAAATGATGGCATAGATTTTGTTCCATATCCATAATATACATCCATAATAAAACCAATAAAGAAAAGAGGTAAAGCAAAGGCAAAGGCAAAAGCAAACATTCTTTTTATTTCATCAATTGCTATTTGAATACCATCATATGAAAAAATATCAAAAGTACCTAGATGAATTAAAGAAAAACTTTTTACTAGTATTATTAAAGTCATTTCATACATACCAGTCTCAAAAAATAAAACTAATGCTATCCAGTATAAAAGTCTACTAACTAGCCCTTCATTTGAACCCGTGGCAGGGTCAAACATACTAGCCATTGATAAAGCTGTAGAGAAACCAACAAATTCACCAATAATTCTAACTGCAGCAAAAATTACATTAATAAAAAATGAAGCTACTAAACCTAAAGTTATTTCAGAAATTAAAGCAAGAATAAAAGAACTTTCTGTAAAAGTTCCTTCTAATTCAACCATAGGAAAAAGGAAAATAGTAATATAGAATGCAAATGCAATTCTGATTGTTCCACTTATAGAAGTATGCCCGAAGACAGGCATAAATGCAATAAAAGCTAATAGTCTTGCAAAAAGTAAAAGAAATTGGTAAAGTATCTCTGGATTAAGTAATGATATTAACTCTTGCATCTATAAATAATTTAAATCTTCACCAACATTTTGATTTTGAGTAATTGTTTCAAGAATTTCATTTGAAGAATGATTTTCTTTATTCTTTTTATTTTGCTCTTGTTGATTCGATTGATTAGAGTTTTGATCTTGCAAATTAAAATCTAAATCAAAAGTAGTTTGATTATTATTAAAGTTTTTATTTAGTGCTTCTTTTAAAAGACTTTGATTTTCAACAAAACTATCCAAAGTACTTGCATTTGACATATTCATACTAATACTAATTCCATTATCTTTGTCATTTTTCATCAAAATTGCAATATGTCCTAATTGAGATGGGAATAAATTAATTCTAAATGCAGTTACAGGAGGCTTATAGTTTTGATACATATTTTTTGCAACATCTGACATCATTGACGACATATGCTGTTGTGCTCCAATTATTCTATTTTGAATAGATAATGCTAATGCAGGATTAACATTTAAATTTGATACAACTTCTGTTGCTGACGTAGATGAGGATACTGTTGATGTGATATTAGAGATTAAGTTTGATGTATCATTTTTCCTAGCACTATTAGCAAAAGCTAATTTTTCCAACAAAGAATCAGTATCAAAATTATCTACAGCTTTTACATTTTTAGTTACTGTTTCAATGTCAACCGATGTTTTTTTAAGACCAAGATCTAAGATCTCAGCGCCTTTTTTCACATCATCAACACTTTTACCCTCTTTTACAACCTTTTTACCCTCTTCCTTAGTAGAAAGCATTTGATTGTAAATAGAATTCTTTTGATTACTTAAAAATATATTAGTTACAACATCAGTAGTTTTTAAACTATTTGATTGTTCTTGTAATGGATTATTTAAAGGCATTTCTTTTGAGGAAATTGTATTAGTTTTTGCATTGTCAAGAAGTCTATCCATTAATGATTTATTATTTACTGTGTTATTTTCCCTAGGTGTCTCTTTTAATAAGTCTTTCTTATCAATATTAATTCTTTGTTCATCTTTAACAATAGCTTCTGGTTCTAATTTCGCTAAATTTTTTGTCGAACTATCAACTATATTTTTATTTATCGCTTTATCTTGATTATTATTTAATATTTTTTCAGTTTTTGAATCTTCTGTTAAATTTGTATCAAGTTTTTTAGAATCTTTTATATTCAAAGATTCTTTTACTTCTACATTTTTTTCTTCTATTTTCTTTGTATCAACATTAGTTATATTTTTCTCTTCTATATTTACTGAAGATTTAGTATTATCATTATTTAATTTATTTATAACTTTTTTTACTTCTACATTTGTAATATTTTCTTTTTTTAATACTTTTTCATTAGGTTCTGTAGTAATTTTGACTTCCGCATCTTGTATATCAACTTTTGTTTCTAAAACAACTTTTCCACTTTTATTTTCACTTCTTACTTCTGTATCTTTTAATTCTACTACGTCTTTTTTTACTTTTTTACTATCTTCTTTTGACTCTATCGTATCATTACTTTTAATATCTTTTTTTAAATTTGATTCTTTTGTTTCTTCTTTTAATATAGGAGGAGTAGATTCATTTTTTATATTTTTTTCTAATTTTACATCTGGGTTTTTAGTTATGATTTCTTTATCAATATTTTTTTTATCATCTATTTTTGTATCATTTTTTTCTACCTCTGATGATATAACAGTCTTTGCTTGACTAATCATTTTGTCCAGTAAAGATGAACTTTTTGTAGCTTCTCCATTTGATTCTTTTTCATGACGTGAAATATTATTATCTTTGGGTTCTTTACTTACTGAAGGATTTTTTTCACTATTTAGAGTTTTCACATCTTTCTTAGCTTCAATAATCATACGATCTAATAATGAAGTACTTGTAGAAGTTTTTTCTATTTTTGATTCATTACTGGTTGAAGAAACTTTTTCATTTGTAGTTGTTTCTTTTTTTTCAGACTCGTCTACTTTTTTCGAGTTAGAGCCTAAGTTAGTTGATTCTTTTTTTTCAGATTTTGTAGCAGAAAGTTCTTGTCCATTACCTTCTTTTGTTTTTTCAACTACTTGCTGTTCTTGTTTTAAAGGATTAGTATTATTAGTTTTAGTATCTGTATTTTCTTTTGAAACTTCTTTTTTTTGATTATTTACCATTAAACTATCAAATAGAGATAGTCCTTCTTTTTTTGTAGTATTAGTATTTACTTGTGAATCATTCTTTAACTCAGGGCTTTTACCAATTGATAAAAAATCTACTTCTTTAGTCATAATTTATGCTTTTAAAATATCTAATGTCTTCGTATCAATATTTTTATGAGTATTGAAAGTTGCGACATTAGCTTCATAAGAACGCATAGCTTCAATTAAATCCACCATTTCAACTACTGGATTAATATCTGGATATGCAACATAACCATCTTCATTCGCATCTGGATGTGACGGTTCAAATCTCATAACTGCTTTTGCATTATCATCTACTATAGATTTTACTCCCACTCCCCTTAAAGAAATATCAGAATTTTTATTTAGTTCAGTTTCATTAGTAGCTGCTTTTTTAGATTCTTGTAAAAGAATTTCTTCAAAAATAACATTTTGTTTTTTATATGGTCCACCAGCTTCAGTATGTGTAGTTTTTGCATTTGCAATATTTGCACTTACAACATTTATTCGTGTACGCTGTGCACTCATTCCAGAAGTTGCTATGTTATAACCATCAAAAAAACCCATAATATTCTCCTATAACCTATACTTGCATTCGCATAACTTCTTTATATGCGTTAATAGCTTTGTTTTTTACTTCTAATGCTAATTTTAAAGAAAGTTCAGCTTCTTCTATTTTTTGTACTGCTTCTTGTAAATTCTTAACATTACCTGTTGCAATACCTTCCATAGCTTTGTATCCCTCAACTTGTGAATTATTAACTTCAGATATTGCATCTTTTAACATATTATCAAAAGTTTTATCATTTGTTTTATTTACAGGATTAACATTGTTATTGGTAATTGAACCAATTGAATCTGTGATTGATGAAATATTCATTAAGATCCCTTTATTCTTTAGTTAGCCTGATTCCCAACAGTTTGTGCATCTTGCACACCCAATTCAGCCATCATTGCATTTATTTTTTCTTCATTATATTTAAAGTCTAATTCAGCTCGTTTGTTATCTAAGTTAAAAAGTAAAATAATAAGTGATAACATCATATTTGAGACTCCTTTTAAAATTATAGTAACTCCTATAATTCCAAATATCATTTCTAATGGTGTATATAAATCTGCATTAACAACAAAAAATATTAATGTAGCAAAAAAACCAGTGGCAATATATAATCTAAAGACACCACTATTTATCACATTTTGTGAAAATTTTTCAACTATCATAACATCCCTATGTTAGATAAAAAAATATTAAATGCATTTGTATACACAAACAAACCTTATTTTATATTATTAAGTATTGAATCGATCGCTTTTTGCAATTGTTTAGTAATATCATCATTTGCAAATTCATGTGCAAATATTTTTCTTAGTCTTGAAGTAGTAGAAATATTCGCTGATGTCGACACATTACCTATATATTTTACCATAAAATTTGTATTTAGCCTATTCTTTTTTGCCAAATTCACCAAAGAATTTGCAATTGTTTCACCAATCTTATAATTCTGAGTATGATTAAAACACAATAGTAATTTTTCTTTTTCAACAGATAACATTTTCATTAAGGCATAAACATCTGTTAAAGCAGAAGGGTCTGTAGTTGTTAAAGCAAGAATATTATTAGATACAGATAGAAATTCTTGCACATAATTATTTAACCCCGCACCAGTATCAATTAACACTAAATCATATTTATTTAAAGCTTTAATATCTTCTACAATACGAGTTAAAACTAAAGAATTTTTAATATGTGCATATTGATAGCCACTTTTCCCTGCAACTAAAGAAATGTTAGCAAATTTTGTTTCACTAATCACTTCAGTTATAGTATTTCGACCTTCAATATAATCAAAAAGAGTTAATTTAGGTTTCATATCAAATAATACTTGCATATTTGCAAGTCCAATGTCCGCATCAATTATTGCAATCTTATAACCTCTTTTAGACAAAAGGTAAGAAATGTTAGCTGTAAATGTAGACTTGCCAACTCCTCCTTTTCCAGAAGTAACTGTAATAATTTTTGTTTTTGATTGATTTTGAGATTTTCTTGTTAAATTTATTAATTTACTAGCCTGAGAAGAGATTGCATTAAACAACAATTATCTCCTTGCACAAGCATTATTCATAAAACAATCAATTAAAAAGCTAGAATCTGAAACAATTAAGTCATCAGGTACGTTCTGTCCTATTGAAAAATAGGTTATTGATTTTTTTGTTTCATGTGCAAAAGAAATTAGATTACCAAAACTCTTTGTTTCATCCAGCTTTGTAAAAGTCAAGTAGTCAATATTTAATCTTGAATAATTTGTGTAAATATCAAGTAAATCAGTATGTTTTACATTAGCAGGAAGAACTAAAACCTTTTCAATTGGTAAATCATCTACTCTTTCTTGATATTCGTTTATAAGTTCAATTTTATCAACATCATATTGACTAGAACCTGCTGTATCAATAAAAATGTAATTACAGTCTTTCAACCTTAAAAGAGCTTCAACTAAGTCTTCGGGTTTCTTAACAACTTCTAAAGGTAATCTCATAATATTAGTATATGCCTGCAGTTGCTCAATTGCACCTACTCTAAAAGAATCTAAAGTAACAATTCCTACTTTGTAATTCTGTCCTAACTTATAGGCATACCTAGCAGCAAGCTTTGCAATTGTCGTAGTTTTTCCAACTCCGGTGGGACCTACCATCATTATAATTTTTCTTTGGTGCTTTCGTAATGGAACTTCATGTTTTATAGGAATAATTCTTCTTAATACTAATTTAAAAAAATCATTCACTTTTTTTGGATTTGATTTTAATGCTACGGGAAGCTGTTTAATAGTTTTCTTCATAATAGTATATGTCATCTCTTGATCAAAACCGTTTTTCTCAAAAAGTGTATATATATCGATAAATTCAGGAGGTATTGTCAAATCATATAACTGACTTTTTGGGTCCCATAATGTTTTTTGGACTTGTAAAATCGCATCTTGCATTTTAAGAATTTCTTCTCTAAAGTCATAAACTTTTGCTTCAACCCTTTGATTATTTATACTAGGTTGAGAAACTATTCTTTTTGTATGTTTAATTTCTTGTTCTTCATCCTCTATAGTAACAACAACCTCATACATATCTTTATTTCCATCACTAACACTAGATATCTTTTTTGTTGAGATTACAATAGCTTCTTCTCCACACTCTTCTTGTGCATTTCTTAGGGCAATAGTCGGCGTCTCACCTAAAAAAGAGAGCATATTCATCTTAATCTTCCATCTTTATAAATTTTTTCAATTTTACCATCATTTCTTTTTATTTTTATATATTCATCATTTTCAAAAATTAACTTTCCATTTCTCTCAATCTGAATTGAACCAAAGTTAAATAAAATCTGTCTCTTATACACATCTCCGAGCCCACGAGA
>OJIJ01000072.1_pt1 | contig 15602 bp, 17 predicted proteins | sample 1595891 | NCBI WGS metagenome assembly OJIJ01 (sample SAMN05416853, study PRJEB24817) | seawater metagenome | isolation source: Sea water | place: Canada:Atlantic | collected 2013-11 | reverse complement strand
ATCTACACTATCCTCTTCGTCGGCAGCGTCAGATGTGTATAAGAGACAGAAGTAATTGTATTATTAATATTCAAAGAATTTATACATTTTCCTAAAACTTCAAATAGCATTTTTGTATTAATTGGTTTTACAATATATTTCTCCATATGTAATTCTACAGCTTCAAGTAAATACTTTTTATCAGTATGTGCAGTTATCATTATAACAGGTGTATTTTTATCATGTTCTCTTACTTTTTTAATAAATTCTATGCCATCCATAATAGGCATATGAATATCACTTATTATAATATCAGGCTTATTTTTTTCATATAAATCAAGAGCTTCTTGTCCATTAGAGGCCTCATATACGTCTTTTGCATAATAGCTCAAGGTCTTCATAATATTCTTTCTAATTCCAATTTCATCTTCTGCATAAAGTATAGTTAATGCTTTTAATTTTATTTTTACATTTTTCAAAATAGTACCTTTATTTTTAAGTTTTTTACTCAAACTCCCAATATTATAACAGATAAAAATTAAATTTAGAAATTAAGATAAATTTAAAAAATTGCAATTTTTGGTATTTTTTTGCAATTTTTTTTGGTTAGCATGGATGTATGAATTAAAAAAAGAGGTTGAAATGAAAACAAATTCTGAAAGATTAAAAACAGCAAAAAACTTAAGAGATATTTTCTTGAGTAATAATTCAAAAGAGTTGTTTAAAGCTTTTTCAAGTCTATTCAAAGATACAAATATATCTGAGATAGAACTTGAAACTGACTTTAATTATTACTTTATTGGTCCTGATGCTCCGATTGCACCACCTTATGCATCTATTTATTTGGATGAAGAAGATGCCCTTATGACTAAAACTACAATGCAAATACGAGATCTCTATGAAATTATGGGATTCAAGAATAGTCTTAAAGACAAAGTTCCAGAAGATTTTATAGGATTGGAGCTAGATGCCTACTATCAATTACTTTTTATTGAAATTGAAAAAGATATTCCATATTTAAAAGACTTAAGAACTTATTTTTTATGTGAACATATAAATACATGGATATTCAAATTCAGAGATAGAGTATTGGAGCATAAAGATAAAAATTCAAAGGTAGTTAATTTGATAATAGAAGAATTAGATAAATTTTTTATAAATGAACTCAAAATAAAAGGAGAAATATCATGAGTTATTCAAAAGAAAAAGTAGAAGGGATATTAAACGATGGCCTTCAAAGAAGAGGTTTCTTAAAAGGTTTGGTCGCTTGTGGTGTTTTATCTGTATTACCAGGAGGAAGATTATTAGCAAACGAATCTTTAAATACTAAGATTCCATATTTAGGAGAAAAAGAATACGAAACTTTTAGAAACGCATGTCCTAGAAACTGTTATGACACATGTAGTATAAAAACTTATGTAAAAGATGGTGTTATGCAATTCATAGAAGGAGCTACAGAATCAACTTTTACAAAAGGTGGTTGCTGTGTAAAAGGAAACACTTATTCACGACGTGTTTACTCTCCTAAAAGAATTAAATATCCTATGATGCAAGTTGGAGGAAAAGGTTCAGGTTCGTGGAAAAGACTTTCTTGGGATGACGTTATTAGTCATATTGGAGACAAAATCTTAACTATGAAAAAAGATGATGGACATTTATTAGGTGCTGCACTTACAAAATATTCTGGAAACTTTGGTATTACACATTATGGTGTTGAAGGTATGTTTAGTTCAATTGGATATACAACAAGATTTGGAGGAACTCCTTGTTGGCCAGCAGGGATTGATGCACAAAATTTTGATACAGGAAATATGTGGTGTAATGATCCAGAAGAAATGAAAGATAGTAAATATATTATTCTTTGGGGTGTTAACCCAGCTTCAAATTCTATTCATACTATGAAGTATATTTATGAAGCAAAAAGAAAAGGCGCAAAAGTTATTGTAATTGACCCATTATTTACAGAAACTGCCTCTAAAGCAAGTGAATATGTACAAGTAAAAGCGGGAAGTGATGGCCTATTAGCTTTAGCTATGACTAAAATTATCATTGAAAATAATTTACATGACAAAAAATGGCTTAAGAAAAATTCACATGGATATAAGAAATTTGCAACATATTTAAAAACAATATCTGTTAAAAAAGCATCAGAAGTAAGTGGCCTTTCTGAAAAATTAATTAAAGAAATCGCGTTAGATTTTGCAAAAGCTGATCCCGCAACTATTTGGATGGGGTATGGACTTCAAAGACACACAAATGGTGGAGCTATGGTTAGAGCTATTGATGCATTAGTTGCAGTAACTGGAAATGTTGGGAAATATGCTGGTGGGGCAAGATATGGTCATTTAAGTACTTGGGGATTCAATTATAATGCAATGACAAACCCAAAACCTGAAGGAAGCATTGGATATACAGCATCTGGTGCAGTTATGGGTGACGTACACGGAGCAGGAAGTGATGAAAAAGTTAAATATTCAGATAGATATCTTAATATTAATAAAACAGCTGATGGAATATTAACAGCAGCAGATCCAAAAATAAAATTACTTTGGGTAGCATGTAAAAATCCTATGGCTCAAGATTTTGATAGAAATAAGCTTATCAAAGCATTTAATACCATAGATACTGTTGTTGTTGCTGATCAATTTTTTAATGAAACAACAAAATGGGCTGATATAGTTTTACCAGTTACAACTCAATTTGAAGAGTATGATGTAAATGTATCTTATTGGCATTATTGGTTAAGTTTAAATGAACAAGCAATCAAACCACTTCATGAAGCAAAATCTGATTTAGAAATTGCATCATTATTGTCAACTTATATGAATAAAAAAGAAAAAGGTTCTTGTACTTTCCCTCAAAAATATGATAGTAAAAAGTCAACTATTAAAGAGTTTAATAACGGTATTTATGAACAATTTGGAATAAAATCATGGAAAGACTTAAGAAATGGACCTGCAAAAGCTAAAGCTGTTATTCCTTTTGCCGATGGCAAATTTGGTACTCCAAGTGGTAAGTTTGAATTTTATTCTGAAAAAGCAATAGAATTTGGGCATACAGCATTACCTGAATATTTAGAGGTAAGAAAACCTTATGATAAATATAGACTAACAACCTTACATTCTAGATTTTCACTTCATTCGCAATTCCAAAATCTCGATTGGATGGAAGATGTTCACCCTGAACCATTTGTTTATATTAATCCCTCAGATGCAACAAACAAAAGAATTAAAACAGGGGACATGGTTGCAGTTTTCAACAAACAAGGTCTCTTGCGCGTAAAAGCGAAGGTTACAGATAATACACCTGTTGGAACATTTATGATGTATGAACAGTGGTTTAACAATAGTATTTATAATGTAAATGAGTTAGTTGATGATACCTCTTCAGATATGGGTTCATTCAAAACAGGCGCACCAGGTATCGCACTACAAGATACTTATGTAAACGTTAGAAAAGTATAAGGAGGAAATTATGCAAAAAGCTTTTTTAGTAGATAGTGATAAATGTTTAGGTTGTAATACCTGTGCAATGGCTTGTAAAAATCAATATCACCAAGATAAAGGTATATTATGGAGACAAGTAAGAGAGATAGGTCATGAAGAATATAGAACAGATCAAAATAATATTTTACCTACACTTGTATGGTATGCAAAACCTCCTAAGGTAGAGGTTCCTGCTGAGAGGTATTATGCCTCAATTGCATGTAACCACTGTGAAGAACCAGCATGTGTTGCCGTTTGTCCAGTTCAAGCACATACAAAAGATCCTGAAACTGGTATTTGTAAACATGACCAAAGTTTATGTATTGGTTGTGGAGGATGTGTTAAAGCTTGTCCATTTGGTGCATCTAAATTCAATGAGAGATTAGGAAAAGCTGAAAAATGTAGTATGTGTTGGGAAAGACAAGCAGATGGAAAATTACCAGCTTGTGTTCAATCATGTCCAGTTGAAGCGATTCAAGTTGTTGATATTCATGATCCAAAGTATGCAAATATTGGAAATAAAAATCCTCTAGGACTTGATTATGCAGTTGATGCACCTACAAAACCAAGTACACGATTCATAAATTCAAGTATGCCTGGAAAAATTCATAGATTATAAGGATATAAAATGAAAGTTATTTTTATACTTCTTTTTATTTCTTTAACATCACTTTTTGGCGAGCACCCCTCGCCAGAAGTATGTCCAATAGTTAAAAATGATTTTAATTACTATTCAAATCAAAAAGTTGAATTAGTTATACCTTCTAGTTTTTCTTTAGGTAAAAATCAGATAGAAATAAAGTTAAGTGAAACAAAGTTACCTTCGGGGTACAACATTGTAGCATTTATTGATGTTGAGCAATTTTCTTCAAAAGATGAACCCGAAGTAGAAAATGGAATCCCTTTTGCTTCTGTAGAATTTGACGAAAAAGGAAAATATGAATTATTATTAAATGTGAACTTAATTTACAGAAGTAGTTGAGCAGGAGTACAAGTTGCTAGTTTAGCAAGACAAATAATACAAGCTACTGTTAACTAAAAGTATAAATTAATTCTAGTTTTACGAAAATCACATACTATATTAGAATGTGGTTTTCTTATCTATGTAACTTTAACTCCTATAGTAATTAAAGGCTATAAGATTTTTTCCTGACCAATTCTATATAGTGCAAAATCATATTTAATAGGATCATAAGAATCAAACTCTCTAAGCTTATTTGTTATCTCAATTGCAGATTTCAAATCATATGTTTTTCTTTGTAGTAAACCTAACTTTTGTGAGACTTTAAAAGTATGAGTATCCAAAGGAAGTATCAAGTCTTTTTTATTTATTCCAGTCCAAAGTCCTAAATCAAGTTCATCACTTCTTACCATCCATCGTAAGAACATATTCCATCTTTTATATGGGGCATTTCCTATCTCTTTGATAACTCCTGCCTTATCTCTTTTAAAAGTTTTTGAGGCTAAAAAAGTAAACCCTTGTGATTTATAATTTGCGACAGAATGTATTTTATTTATAACACTATCTAAACCTTCAAAAACTGAATTCTCTATATTGTAGCCTTTTAAAAATATACTATTTAAACTATCTTCTTGTTTCATTCTTCTGAAAGTTTTAAATATCTTTTTTATATCTTCACTATTTTGAAATCTGTAATAAAAACCTTCAAGCTCTTTATCTATTTTTTCTTCGCTTTCATCTAATAAGGAAAAATCTAAACTATCTAAAAACTTGACAATTAATTTTGCATTTCCATATGCAAACAGAGCACAAAGTAATATTATATATTCGTCTTTATATCTACTTGCTACTAATAGAGGGTCTGGCTTGTCATAGCTTAATTCATAATTACTATTTCGAGAAGTAACTTCTCTATCTAAAAGTTCTTTTATCTCTTTATCTTTATTTGTCATATGCACTTTTCATTTATAAATTTTTCTATATCTTGTTCTATTTTCTCATACGCGGTATTTGCATCTTCATAGTACACTTTATTAAAACACTCTTCTAGAATTGCAGGACTAGGTTCTAAATTATTTAAAATAGTAAAATCTGCATATTGTGTTAGAAAACTGACATCAATGACATTTCCACTTGTACCAATCACAACTAATAAACCACAATCATCAAGTAGTTTATGCATGTTTTCATAGAAAGGTGCGGGTTCACCAAAAAATACAATATTTGGTCTCATTTTTCCCCCACATGATTTACACGTAGAGTTAGAATCATCTTGTAAATCATATTTTACATTTATTACTTTAGAACAACTCATACATTTTAATTCTTCTAAGAAACCATGAAGATGAAGGATATCATTACACTTTGCCTTTTCAAGAAGATTATCTACATTTTGAGTGATTATTTCTACTTCTTTGGGATACTTTTCTTTTAGTCTCGCACACATATGATGGGCATTATTTGGGACTTTATCTTCAATATCTTTTCGTCTTAAATTGTAGAAATTAACTGTAGCATCATAGTTCCAATCTAGGCACCCTGCACTACAGATTTCATCTATATTATGATTTTCCCAAAGACCATTATCATCTCTAAAAGTTGAAATACCACTACTTGCACTTAATCCTGCACCAGTTAAAATAACTACTTTTTCATCCATAGAATAACTCGATTTTTTTCTTATAATAACATCTTTGAAAAATATTCACTTTTATAGCCTTATACTTGATCTTCGATAATATTCATTCTTAAACTTTTTAATACACTCTCTTTTAACACTAAATCAACATTATACTCATCTGCTAAAACTTCAAACTCTTTAAATACATTAATTGTATTTTCTAGAATTTGAGATGATTGTTTCTTAGTTAAATTACAATACTTTCCAAACTTGATTATATCGTCACTAGTAAAGTCATCTTGTTTCCCATTTAGTTTTATCTGATGTACTCTAGTCCATTTCCCCGTAGGGTCATAAGAGTAAGTCATATCAAATGCAGGAGATAGAACCCACTTCCCTTTTTTATCCATTAAAAAACCAAAGTTTTTTGTATGGTCATCTTGGTTCCTTCCTACAATATTAAATACTGCTCGTCTGAAGGTTTCCGCAACATCATCTTGACCTAAGCCTAACTCTCTAATATTAAGGATTAACTGTTCATATGTGTAAGCTCCTGTTGTATCTCTATCAAAATGAGATAGTCCTGCCCATGATATATAGTGAAGTTTCGTTGTCTTAGAGTCTTCAATTATCCTATCAAATCTTTTAATTAAAAAATGAAAATTGTCTCCATCAATAATATAATCAGTATCGGGCATATTTATTTCACATTTTTTTGCTAATTTACTATAAATGTATTCTACTTTTGTCATACCTTTTGGATCTGTCGAATCTCTATCTTGATTAGATGCAGAATCAAATTTTAGTAGCCAATAAGTAAAATCTCCCGTATATAATTTAGTTCCATCATATAAAATATTATCCTCATCTTTTGCAACTAGTGCTTTTGCCCTTGCCCCGCCTGCACTTGAACCAACTTTTATTAAATTTAATGCTTCTTGTTTTGTTTTTGCATTTTGAAGTTTTTTGTGTAAATCATCTTTTTTATTTAATACAATTTCTGCAAGTTCTGATAATAAACTTATATCTAATACTCCTGTACCGTCTAACTCATCTTCAAATTCTGTGGGATAATACTCTAGCGCACCCATCCCTCTTTTACCTACATATAGTAATCTATCTAACGTAGTAATATCATTTTGTGGTATTTTTTTCTCTGCCATAAATTGGTCTATCAATTGATTACCAAATTTATCAGGTAATGAGTCTGTAAAAACACCCGGTATACCTTTAAATGTTCTAAAACTTATATCTTCAAAAGAGAATTTATTTGGGGGATACTTCATCAATAAAGGAGAAGGGTATATTTCTGAAAGTATAAAGTTTTCATCGTACTCAAATTGTGCAATATTTGAATTTTCGGGATATCCTAAATATCCTATTGTAGTTCCCCATAATTTAACTTCTACTACCTTACTCATTCATCATCTCCCCACTTAAACTCTATTCTCTTATCACTTTTTCTTTTAAATACCCTTCTTGGTAAAGGTCTATTTTTAGTTTCTCTAATACTAAAATCATCTTCAATCTTAATCACTTTTTCAAGATTATCAAGTTCACCAAGCCCTCTAAGTATTTTTATAAAATTTACAAGATTTATATTAGAGCCATTCTTTAATCTTTGTATTGCATCTTTAGTTGATCCGCCTTTTTTCATTACATCTTCATCAGATAGCTTTTTGCGTAATCTTAATTCTTCATAGTTTTGACCTAACACTTTAATAATATTTTCATCAGTTAATAAATTAAAATTCATGATTAGCTCCTTATTGTATATATTGTATCATAATACTATGTATATATGCTACTTATTTAATATTTATTAACTAATACTATGTATATATGCCTAGTATTAACTAAGTAAAGTATTCGCTAATTTTATTACATTGAAAATAGAATAATCCAAATTCTTTTTGTTATAATACTATCATTGAAAAAACATATACTTAAAAAAATCGGATAAAATCAATGCAAAATATTTTAATAACAGGTTGTTCAACTGGAATTGGACTACAAACAGCAAAAACACTAAAACAAAATGGAATAAAAGTATACGCAAGTGCAAGAAAAGAAGAAGATGTAGAAATGCTAAAAGAGCTAGGATTCAATACATTTTTATTGGATGTAACAAAACCAGAACATATATCATCTGCACTAGAACAAATCATAAAAAATGATGCAAAAATAGATGCAGTTTTTAACAATGCAGGATTTGGACAACCAGGCGCATTAGAAGATATGAAGACTGAAATACTTAGAGAACAATTTGAAACAAATGTATTTGGATTACATGAACTTACACGACAAGTATTACCATATATGAGAAAACAAGGTTATGGGAAAATAATCCAACATTCTTCAGTTTTAGGTATTATTTCGCTAAGGTTTAGAGGTGCTTATAATGCTTCAAAATACGCTATTGAAGGATTAGCTGATACGCTAAGACTTGAATTAGCCAATACTAAAATCTCTATAAGTACAATAAATACTGGTCCAGTAACTTCTAAATTTAGAGAAAATGCTGTGAAAAAATTTAAAGAAAATGTTGACCAAGAAAATAGCTCATATAAAAAAGAATATGACACACAATTAAATGCAAGACTTGAAAATGACAAAGATACAACACCTTTCAATCTTCCTGCCTCTGCCGTTGCAGATATTATTCAAGCTATCATGAATACAAGTAGACCAAAACCAAGATATTATGTTACAAAGGCTACTTATATTTTAGGATTTTGTAAAAGAATCTTATCTACATCACTTTTAGATTCTATTTTAAAAAAAATGTAAAAAAAGAGGTTACCCTCTTTTTTTATTAAGCTTTCATATACGGTTTTCCGTAGAATCTTATAGTTAAGAATACAACTGCTAAACCAATAGGTAAAAGTAGATACACAGGAACACCAAATGCCGCTGGTAAATAACCACAAACTACAGCAACTATCCCTACAAATATTGCATAAAATAATTGTGTAGAAACGTGATCCATATGATCACAAGATGCAGCCATTGATGACAAAATAGAAGTATCAGAAATAGGAGAACAATGATCACCAAAAATTGCTCCTGTTAATACAGCACCTACATTTAATACAATATAGTTATGTAAATCAACACCTTCAAGCCCAGTGTTTAATCCAATTGCACTTGCTAATGGAATCGTTAAAGGCATCAAAATACCCATAGTTCCATAAGAGGTGCCAGTTGAAAATGAAATAATAGAACCCAGTACAAAAATGATAGTGGGTAAAATAAACTGAGGAGTTGTATCCGAAAGTAATTCAACTAAATAAGCTGCAGTTCCAAGCTCTTTCATTACAGAACTTAAAGACCAAGCTAAAATTAAAATCACAGCTGTAATTACAAGTGCTTTTACACCATGAACCCAAGTATCTAAAGCTTCATGAAGTGTAAATAGTTTTTGTTGTAATCCCATTCCAATAGCAACTAAAGAAGCTAAAAGTGCTGCTTCAAAAATTACAATAGAAGCATCAGCTGCACCAAAAGCATCTCTAATAGATGCAAATGAATATGGATCAGCATTGAATGCTTTTAAAATATCCCCTTCAAGTCCTGAAGCACCATTTACATAAAACCCAACAAAAGCGACAAAAATTAAAACGGCAATTGGAACAATTGCATTATAAATTGAATACTCAATACCTTCTTTTGGCATCATAAAAGAGTTTTCTTGATTCATTAGTTCATTTTTTGCTGATTCAGGATTTGCAACTTGTCCAGTTTCATATGCACGCACTGCAGCTTTATGCATAGGACCAAATTCTCTTAAAGTAATTGCTGAGAAGAATACAAACCCTAGCATTAGAATATTATAAAATCTATAAGGAAGTGTTTCTACAAATATAGAAAAAGCATTTATTTCCGGCTGTCCAATAACTATATAAGCGTCTTTAATTAAAGACAGCTCATATCCAACCCATGTAGAGATAAGAGCAAGTCCTGCAATAGGTGCAGCAGTAGAGTCAATAATAAATGCTAATTTCTCTCTAGCAATTTTAAGTTTATCAGTTACAGGTTTCATAATTGGACCAACAATTAAAGAGTTTGCATAATCATCAAAGAAAATTACAAATCCCATTAGCCAAGTATAAATTTGTGCAGAAGCAGGAGTTTTAGCTTTTTTAGCTAATTTTTCAGCGATAGCTCTAGGGCCACCCATTTTTGTAATAACTGCAATCATACCACCGATAGTAAGAACTTGAAGTACAATACCTGCATTCCAAGAGTCTGCAAGTGAACCAACCATTTTAGATGATAAATCAACAAATACATTAAATAAAGAAGCAAAAATATTCTCACCACTAATATTTACCATAAATACACCAGAAAATATACCCATAAAAAGAGAGAAGATAACGTTTCTAGTTACAAAAGCTAATACAATAGCAACTAACGGTGGAACCAGTGTTAATGCTCCATATATAATAGCGTTATCTTTTGCATCTGCTGCAAATATTGCAATGGGCAAAATTGCAATAAGTAAAAATGACTTTAAGAATTTATTCAAAAGAATTCCTTTTATAAAAAATAAGCCATTAGTATACATCTTATTGCGTAAAAATTACATTAAAATTACTTATTTATTACAAAAAGTTGTGTTTTAGTTTTATGTTTGTTGAATCTCTTTTGAATTTGCTTTTTCTTGTAAGAAATCGGATATCTGCATAAGACAAAATGTAACGATAAAAATCATTAGACCAGGGAAAAAACTAACCCACCAAGCTATATCGATAACAGCTTTCCCATCACTAAGTAGGCTACCCCATGACATTTGAGGAGGATTTATACCAAGTCCAAGAAAAGATAACCCTGACTCAGCTAAGATTGCACCACCTACTCCAAAAGTAAATGAAATAAGAAAGATTGGAGCAAGAAGTGGAGCAAAATATTTAAATATGATTTTTCTTTTTGGAACTTCTCCTAATTTTAAAATCTTTATATAAGGTCTATTTCCAATGGCAAAACTTTCACTTCTAATTAATCTTGCCATTCCCATCCAACCAGTAATTGAAATCACTATTATTAAAACTAAAGATGATGCTTGAATATATGAAACAAGGGCAAGAAGTAAAAAGAAGGTTGGAAAAGTTAAAAATAAGTCTATTAAAATTGTAATACCTTTATCAATATTACCTTTAAAATAACCTGCATTAATACCAATGAAAAGCCCAATAAGTGACGAAATTCCCGCACTTAGAAAACCAATAATCAAAGAAGTTTGTCCACCTTGTAAGATTCTTGCTAAATTATCCCTACCTAACCTATCTGTCCCAAACAGATGTTCTAAAGAAGGAGCTGTTAAGATTAGATCGGGATTAAGTTCATATGGTGAGATAGTATAGAAAAATGGCATCAAAAATACTAGAACAATGAGAGAAAAAAGTATTATTGATGCAATTCTTACCATAAAAGAGGTCTACCTACTCTTCTGTGTAACTAAAGTAAGATAATGAACTCTTACCAAATTTCTTTGTCTTTTTTAATGAGAATTTTCCTAGAACTTCTGGTATTTCTAAAGTTGATACATGTTCAATAACTACTAAATAAATATTTTCATTTTCAATATTTTTTATCATTTCAAAAGATTTTTCATAAATATCATCCATTCCTTCTCTAAAATCAAAAGGGGGATCAATATACACAATCAACTCATCATTAGAGTTTTTTAGGTTTTCTAAAATAGACGGTGTTTGAACAAAAGTATCGCCTAACATAGTTTGACACTTGTTTGGCTCTACACTATTACAATTTTTTGTTAATATTCTATATGAATCTCTATCAAGTTCAACAAAATAAGCTCTCTTAGCATCACGACTTACTGCTTCTAATCCTATACTTCCACTTCCTGCGAAAGTTTCGATAAAAACTTTATCTATAATATCAAACTGCAAAACATTGAAAAGTGATTCTTTAAGTCTTGCCTTTGAACTTCTTGTAACATTTAAAGCAGGAAGTTCTAAAATTTTTCCTTTATATTTTCCTGCGATTATTCTTGTAGTTGGGTTATTGTTTTTCATAATTCTCTTATTTGTTTAAATTTTGACGTATTATAGTTAAAAATTGTTGAGAATTTAATTTTTGTTTATAAAAGAGTACATCTAAAACTCAATTTTTAATTCTATTTCAAAACAAGTTCTTTATATTTTTTCATTCGTTCCTCCAGTTATGCCCATTTTGACTGTACTTATGAAAACTCAGGTAATATTTCTTCTGCTAGACGTCTTAAAGTTCTTTCTATATTTGATTGATTAAAACGTAGATTTAAAGCAACATGATTTACCCCTACTCTCTCCAATGATTTTAAATGTTCTTTGAGATGAGTAGTATTTAATCTATAACCTAAATGTATAGGTTCAGGACTAAGAGTTGAGTTTTCAATTAAATCAATATAAAGAGATTGAGATACTGGTTTGTTATAACTACCAGATGTTTGAGCACCTAAACGCCATTGTCGAATTATTTTTGACTGAAAAACTGGATTACGAGGATACGTTATCCAACCATCACCATTTTTAGCTAACCAATCAGGGGATTGCTGACTAGCTCCTGTTATTAACATTGGTATTTGTCCAGATACTGGTTTTGGTAACATATCTAATCCCCCAGAAAGACTTCCAAAATCATTTTCAAACGTAGGGGATTTTTGCCATACTTGTTTTATATAATCAAAACTTTCACGAAACCTCTCACCTCTATTAGAGAAATTCATGTTAAGTGCAGGATATTCCTCAGGTCTATCTCCAGAGGCAATTCCTAAAATCAATCTACCATTCGATAAAACATCTATACTCGCTGCTGATTTTGCAATATGTGCAGGATGTCGTAATGGTAAAATAATACTACCAACTCCTAATGCAATTTTTTTAGTTTGTCCAGATAAAAAACCTAAATAAGTAAAAGGATCAAACATCTGACCTACATCACCAAAAGATGGTACATTAAAAGGTATATCTCTTAACCATATAGTAGAAAACCCTAGTTCTTCTGCTAAATTAATAATTTCAAGTTGTTTATTCATAGTTGGAATTGGACTATTTGAATAAGTCTCTATAGGGACTACTAATCCAATACTTAAATGATTTACTTTAAATGTAGCATTGTATGCCTTATTTATCTTTTGAAATTCTTGATCTATAAAATCTTTACTCATTTTTTACCCCTTTAAAAAGATTCCAATTATAAATTAGAATCTTTTTCTCGAAAATAATTAAGCGATAACTGTCATTTCATTTAAAATAAAATCTTCAACAGCACCTTCAGTTGCTGCCATATATTCAGATAAATGCTTATTCCCCATATGTACTTGCCATAATTCTCTTGACTCCCAATTCTCATAAAACATAAAATGAGCTTTATTATCATTGTCTTGATGTAAATCGTAGTTTATACACCCTTCTTCTACTCTTGTTATATCAATAAGTTTTAAAAGCTCAGCTTTTACTAAATCTACTTTATCTTCTTTTGCAATAATATTTGCAATTATTGTTAATTGTGACATTTTTTTTCTTCTTTCAATTAATTTTTTATTTTACTAATGGTGTTTTTACTATTAAATATGTACCGGAACTTTCATCTTTTCCATTATTCAAAGCAGCTGTTCTATTAAGTTGATTTATAACGGCATATACATACCCATCATTCCCAATTTCTACTCCATCTGGCCATGATTGTCCTTCTGGTAACGTAGCAATAATTCTATATCCATCTTTATTAGATACACCAATTGCTTGTTTTTCAATATCTGTAATGTATACATTTTGATTTTTGTCTACTTTAATTCCATCACTATAAGATTTGGGAGCATACTCTTTAATATTTTTAATTACTTCTTTTTCATTCACAAAACTACTAGCAGGAACTCTATATACTTTTTTGCCATTTAATGCACCAAAATATAACCACTCAAAAGAAGGATCAATGGCAATTGGATTTAATGCAAATCCACCTTCAAAGTCTGGCATCATAGATGGATGACTTTGTGCAATTCTCGAAGCTTTTCCTGTATTTATATCTACAACTACAAAGGCAGGAGTAGGAGCACTTTTTAAATCACCTTGTGTCATATCAGCAATAATTACTCTATTTCGTTTTTCATCAAGTGCAAAATCTTGTAAGAAACTTGTTGGAGTTAGCACACTTTCAGGGATTTTAATAGTTTTATTTAATCTATTTTTCTTTATATCCCATACAACAAATTGCTTTGCACCCATATCTAAAACCCAAAGATTTTCTTTACTATCAACTGCTACCCCAATCGTAGCTTTAATAATAGAATTTTTTTTATTTGAAGAGTCAGAATATTCTGTATTAGGATAAATATTCTTTGTACCAATGGCACTAAGTTCAATTACTTTTGCACTTTCGTTAACAATTGGATGACCCGTAACAAAAAGCCTACCCTCCTTAGAAATTGCCATATTTGCAGGCCTAATATCATTAAAAGTTGCTACTGTTTGTGCAATACTAACACTATTTGCCGAAACAATTGTTGTCAATGCTAATAATGCACCACTCACTAAATATTTATTAATTTTTATCATTCTTTTTCCTTTTTTATATTATTAATTAAACCACTGAGAAACAGTGTCTATGTCTTGTCTAACTTTTTCATGTTTTGGAGCATCTTTTCTATATCCAAATGGAACCATAACAGAAGCTCCAAATTCTTCGATATCAATACCTAAATCATTTTTTAGGAACTCTTCTGTTTTATCTGCATCAAAACCTTCTGTTGGACAAGAATCTATTCCCATGTATGCAGCTCCTGTCATCATATTTGCTAATGCAATATATGTTTGTTTTGAAGCCCAATCAAATAGTGCCCTATCATTTTCTAAAAGATTAAAATCAATTTTTTGAAACTTTTCATAAAACTCTCCATATAAAGCTTGTACATCTTCTGGCAATTGTTTTACATCTCTTAACATATGTGAAATATAATCACTATTATAAATCATTCCATTTTTCTTTCTTGCTAAGATAATTACAAAATGACTAGCAGTAGGTATTGTCCCTTGTGCTCCCCAAGAGAACTCTTTTAGTTTTAATCTTAGCTCTTCATTTTGAACAACTACAAATTTCCAAGGTTCAAATCCAAAAGAACTTGGACTTAATATTCCATATTCCAAAATAGCATTAAAATCTGCATCACTAATCTTCTTTGTTTCATCAAACTCTTTTGTTGCATGTCTAAATTTCATTGCTTCTAAAAATTGATTTTCCATAATTATCCTTTTAAATATTAATTTTTAACGTTTATAAACATAAATAAACCTTACAGTACTTTAAGTAAGTATTGGAAGTATAATGCTTCTTTACTTAAATATACCTTACATTACTTTAGGTAAGTAATAGATATTAATAGTACTTATGGTATAGTTTATAAAAGAAAGGACTCTCATGTATAAGATTAATGATAAAGAGTATAACTGTTCAGTAGCAGTAACATTAGATATTTTTAATGATAAATGGAAACTATTTATCATCTGTCTCTTATACACATCTGACGCTGCCGACGAAGAGGATAGTGTAGATC
>OJIJ01000071.1_pt1 | contig 15611 bp, 17 predicted proteins | sample 1595891 | NCBI WGS metagenome assembly OJIJ01 (sample SAMN05416853, study PRJEB24817) | seawater metagenome | isolation source: Sea water | place: Canada:Atlantic | collected 2013-11 | reverse complement strand
AGATCCTCTCTGGTCTCGTGGGCTCGGAGATGTGTATAAGAGACAGGTATTAAATATTCCTGTTGCTCATCATGATGGTAACTATTTTATTGATAATGATGGATTAAAAGATTTAGAAGAAAATGGACAAATCATTTTAAGATATTGTGACGAAAATGGAAAAGAAGAAAACTTAAATGGTTCTGTTTCTAATATTGCAGGTATTTGTAATAAAGAGAAAAATATATTTGGACTTATGCCTCACCCTGAACGTGCTATGGAAGATCTTCTAGGATGTGATGATGGTGTTATTATGTTAAAAGGATTTTTAAAATAGTGAAAAAACTATTAGTAATTTTTTTATTTTTAGCAAACTTTTTACTTGCAAATGAATTTGTAAATAAAGAGAGTTCCGCTTTTGGTACACCAATAAATAAACAAACTGCTAGTCCAGTAAAAAGATATGTTGGGTCAAAGAATTTATATTTATCATATATAAATTATCCCAAACATATCTATAAAAATCAAAGATTTGAAATTGAAGTGAAAGCTTTAATTACAAGAAAAAATTATGATTATATTCAAACTAGATTTGTAAATGGAAAAAATATGATTCCATTGAACCCAAAAGAAAAATGGAAAAAATCTAGTAATACTACAAATACTTATACAAATAAATTTTATTTTAAAGCATATGAAAGTAAATTTCGAATGCCAACTATAGAAGTTAGACTTTATAAAGGTAAAACTTTAATTGAAGCCAGAAGAGTATCTGGTCTTGATATTACATTTTCTGAAATTGCAAAAAGTGATGATAGATTTACAAATGTAATAGCAAAAGATTTTAAGATAGTCGTTTCAAAAACTAAACAATACACTAATAAACAAGCTTTAACAATAATAGATATTGAGTCAAGTCATTCAAACCTTGAAGACTTTTACCTTAAAGGTATTGAAGAACAAGGGATTACTCTTATTGAAGATACATATCCTACTCAACATGTAATATATTATCTAGTTATTCCGATACATAAAAAATCAATAGTTTTTAACTATTATAATACTACAGATAACAAATTTGAAAAAATAGTTCTCCCAATAACTTTAGATGAAGAATTAGTGAGTACTCAAACTGATTTAAATCCAAATAATTCGAGCTTCGAATTTTATAAAAAGATTGCAGTTGGTGTTTTTGCTCTTCTTTTATTAATACTTTATATTTGGAAAAGAAAATACATATTTTTAATACTTTTTTTAATTGTAGCTATAGTTTTCATACTATTTACAATGCCAAATAAGACTGTTAAATTAAAAGCAAATAGTGTTATTTATATTTTACCAACAAAAAACTCAACTATTTTTCAAAAAACAAAAAACGAATTAGTTGTAGAAGATATGAAAAGAAAAAATGATTTTGTAAAAATTATGTTTGGAAATGACAACAAATTTATTGGATGGGTAAAAGAGAAAGATGTTATCAAGAATTAGAGGTCTAGTTGTACTAATACAATTTTCTATTACAGTTGCACTTGTAATTGTAGCAATGTATATTTTTAGAAATCATACGCATAAGATTATTAAGTTTTGGATGAAAATCCAAATGTTCCTTTTAGGTATTACTCTTGAAGTTGAAGGTACTTTAGATGATTCCTGTGATTTAGTAATCATGAATCATCAGAGTTTAGTAGATATTATAGTTATAGAATATTTACACCCAAAAGATTTAGCATGGATAGCTAAAAAAGAAATTTCAAATCTATTCTTTTTTGGACATATTATAAAAGCTCCGAGAATGATTTCTATTGATAGAGAGAACAAAGCTGGAATCATACATATGCTTAAAGAAGCTAAAGATAGATTATCTAAGGGTAGACCTATTTCAATGTTTCCAGAAGGAACTAGAAGCACTGGTAAAGAGATGTTAAAGTTTAAATCTGGTGCAGCAATGGTTGCAAATAAACTTAATTTGAAAGTTCAACCTTTAGTTATCATAAATACAAAAGATGTTTTAGATTCTAAAAAACTCACAGCAAAACCTGGTACTGTGAAGGTCATATATTTAGATCCTATTCAAGCAGATAAAAAAACTGATTGGTTTGTAGAAACTGAAAAACAAATGAATGAGATATTTAATAAAGAGATGAAAAAATATGACGCTTAGTTGGCAAACTATTCTTGCAATTGGTACAGGTGGTTTCCTTGGTGCCATTGCAAGAGCATATGTTGTCTATTTTTCTAACAAACATTTTTCATATGATTTCCCAATTGGAATTCTTTTTGTAAATCTATTAGGTAGTTTTTTAATTGGAGCATTATTTGCTATCTTTGCACATTATACAGTTGGTGATTCTTTAAAATCATTTTTAACTACAGGGTTTTTAGGTGCATTAACTACTTATTCAACCTTCGCTATTGAAAGTTTCTTTTTACTTGAGACATCTCTTTTTTTAGGTATCTCTAATATGGCTTTAAACCTTTTTGGTACGGTCTTAGCAGCTGCTAGTGGATATAAACTTTTACTTTTTTTTGTAAGATAATGTAAACTCCTTTATTTAACTTTGACTTTAGTCATTTTTTTTAAGCTTCAAAAAGATATAATAATCCTTAAAAATTAAACATTAAGGATTTAATATGGGTATGCCAGGTGGTATGGAGTGGGTATTAATCGCTCTAGTAGTATTATTATTATTTGGAGGAAAGAAAATCCCTGAATTAGCAAAAGGTTTAGGAAGTGGAATTAAAAACTTCAAAAAAGCTGTTAAAGATGATGAAGAAGAAGTTGTAACTGCAGACAAAGCTGATGAAATAGAGAAAAAAGCTGAAACTAAATCTGAAGAACCTAACGAAACAAAAACTGTATAAGAAAATATATTGCAAAGTATAGTAAAAGATTATATAGAAAAAGTTTTAGATACAAGTGTTGTATTAGAAAAGCCTAAAGATATTTCTCTAGGCCATTTTGCAACACCTGTTGCATTTTCTTTAGCAAAAGAACTTAGAAAATCACCAATGATGATTGCTGATGATTTAGTAAAGAAATTTGACGATAATCCAATGTTTGAAAAAATTGAGGCGGTAAAAGGCTTTATTAACTTTAAATTATCAAATAGTTTTTTAGAAGAGTTATCAAAAGAGGCACTTCTTTCTGGGAATAATTTTGCAAAAGAAACTTCAAAAAATGAAAAAATATTATTAGAATATGTTTCTGCAAATCCAACAGGGCCTTTACATATAGGTCATGCTAGAGGTGCAGTTTTAGGTGATTCACTTGCTAGGGTTGGAAGACATTTAGGTTTTGACATTGTTACTGAATATTATGTAAATGATGCTGGTGCACAAATGGATATGCTTGGGCTATCTGTTTCTTTAGCAGCGAGAGAATTTGTTTTAAAAGAAGTTGTAGAATATCCTGAAACATATTATAGAGGTGACTACTTAGTTGATATTGCAAAGAAAATTTTTGAACTTCATGGTGCAGAAATATTCCATGATGAATCAAGATATAGAGAAATGGCAGTATTTGCTAAAGATGTAGTACTTGAAATTATTACAAATGATTTAAAAGATGCTGGAATAGAGTTTGATAATTTTGTTTCAGAGTCTTCTTTATATGATGCGTGGCCAGATACAAAAGCTGTTTTATTAGAAAATGGTTCTTTATATACAAAAGATGAAAAACTCTACTTGAAATCAACTCTGCATGGGGATGATTCAGATAGGGTTGTAGTAAGAGAAAATGGAATTCCTACGTACTTAGCAGGAGATATAATCTATCACAAAAATAAATTTGATAGAGGATATGATCATTTTATAAATATTTGGGGTGCTGATCACCATGGATATATAAAAAGAGTTAATTCTGCAATAGAGTTTTTAGGAAATGATTCTAAAAAGTTAGAAGTTTTATTATCTCAAATGGTTCAATTACTAAAAGGTGGTGAACCATATAAAATGAGTAAGAGATCTGGTAACGTAATTTTAATGAGTGATATTGTGGAAGAGGTTGGAGCTGATGCTCTTAGGTTTATCTTCTTAACTAAAAAAAATGATACTCATTTAGAATTTGATTTGGATATGTTAAAAAATAAAGATAGTTCAAATCCAATTTTTTATATTAATTATGCATATGCAAGAATAAATCAAGTATTTAAAAAAGCAGAAAAAAACTTTGATGATGTAATTAATATTTCTTATGAAAATTTAAATCAAGATGCATTAAACTTAGTATATGAGTCTTTATTATTACCTTCAGTGTTAAATGAAGCATTTAATAAAAGAGATATGCAAAAGATTACAGATTATCTTTACTCTTTAGCTTCGTCAATTCACCGGTTTTACAATGAATATAAAATTGTAGGAACAAATGAAGAAGACCAGTATTTAAAAGTTTTAAGTTTATCAGCGCAAACAATAAGAGTTTGTTTAAATTTATTAGGTATTAAAGCAAAGGAAATTATGTAATGAAGTGGTTTATTATTATATTAGTTATCGGTCTTGGTATTGCCATATCTACAGGTTATATGGGTGGGGCAAAAGATGCCGCAGGTAATTACAATAAAATAATGACAGGAAAGCCTGCATCAAAATAAAAAAATAAAAGGATTAATCCTTTTATTTTTTTATTGTACTTTAGATTCTAATTCGTTTAAGAATTCTTCTATTGAATATTTTTCTCTACCTTTTTCACTAATTAAATGAATAAAAATATCTCCTAAATCAATAATTGTCCATTCATCATTATCATCAACTCTTAAAAATTCTTCACCGAATGGCTTAAGATCTGTTTTTAAATAGTTTAATAATGCAAATGCATGTTTAGGGTTTAATGTTGTAGCAATTACTACATAATCAACAATATAATTTTTTGAAGTTAAATCAATAATTTCAATATTTTCAGCTTTTTTTTCATTTAAAACTTGCTCAATTTTTTCTAATCTAGTACTCAAACTTTACCTTTTTTATGCCAAATTTTTTCGACATTCTTTCTAATTTTTTTTGGAATATAATCTAAGTTAAAAGTATTTCTTAGTTGTGTTGAACTAATTTTTATATCTACTTTTAATCTTTTTATATCATCATTTTTTTTATATTTAATACCATCTCTTGTAACAACTACTAAAGTCACTAACTCTAAAATTTCTTCATACTTATCCCATAAGTGAAAAGATTTATAATTATCTGCTCCAATAACTAAATAAACTTTTGAAGGTTTATATTTTTCAATCAAATACTTAATAGTTTCGATTGAATATACAGCTTTTCCTTGTTCGATTTCATAATCAGAAACTTTTATATTTTCTTTTTTTGAAAATAGTTTTTTTAGAAGTTTAAATCTTGTTTTTGCATCTAAAAAGGATTTTACTTTCAGTGGATTTAAATATGCAGGTACAACTACCAATAAATCAATATCCAATTTTTTGAGGATTTTTTTTGTTATAGTTTGATGACCTATGTGAGGTGGGTCAAAACTACCTCCAAAAATTGCAATTTGCACCTAATTTTTTCCTTTAATTTATGATTAACTATTATTATAGCAACATTTGGATAAAATATCTACCAAATTATTATGAACAAAGGGTAAAAATGGCTGTTAAAGTTGCAATCAATGGTTTTGGAAGAATTGGAAGATGTGTTGCAAGAATTATTGCGTCACGAGAAGATGTTGAGTTAGTGGCAATCAATGATACTGCGACACCTGAAATGTTGGCATATATTACAAAATATGATACTGTACATGGAACGTTCAATGAAGAATTAAAAGTTGAAGATGGATATTTAAAAATGGGTAAAGTTAATGCAAAACTTTATTCAACAAGAGATGCAAAAGAATTAACTTTTACAAAAGAATGTGGTGCTGAAGTAATTTTAGAGTGTACAGGTGCTTACCTTACTCAAGAAAAATGTCAAGTTCACTTAGACAATGGCGCAAAAAAAGTTGTAATTTCTGCTCCTGCAAAAGATGATACTCCTACATTCGTAATGGGTGTTAACGAATCTGAATATGCTGGTCAAGATATTGTTTCGAATGCTTCTTGTACTACGAACTGTTTAGGTCCAGTTGCAAAAATTCTTGATGATGCATATGGAATTGAAAAAGGTTTAATGACTACAATTCATTCATACACGAATGATCAAAATATTTTAGATGTAAAACATAAATCTGATAAAAGAAGAGCAAGAGCTGGGGCTCAAAATATGATTCCTACATCAACAGGTGCTGCAAAAGCAATGAGATTAATCATGCCTCAATTAGATGGAAAACTACATGGACAATCAGTAAGAGTTCCAACTCCAAATGTTTCTATGGTTGATGTAAACTTTGTAGTTAGTAAAAAAACTTCAAAAGAAGAAGTGAATGCTTTATTTGAATCAAAAGCAAAAGAATTAGCAGGAATTGTTGCTGTTGATAATGATATGTTAGTATCATCTGATTTAGTAGGAAATACTAACTCTACAATTGTAGCTTCTGATTTAACTCAAGTTATTGGTGAAGATATGATTAAAATTATGACTTGGTATGACAATGAATGGGGTTACTCTTCAAGACTGATTGATATGGCAGTTTTCGTAGCGAATAAATAAGGAATTTGATTTAATGAAATTACAAGAAATTAGAAACTTAGATATTGATGGTAAAAAAATATTCATTAGATGTGATTTTAATGTACCAATGGATGAATATAATAACATCTCTGATGATAGAAGAATTAGAAGTGCATTAAATACAATCAGATATTGTATAGATAGAGATTGTTCAGTTATTTTAGCTTCTCATTTTGGTAGACCAAAAGAGGCTGGAGAAGAGAAATATTCACTTAAACCAGTTGCAAAAAGGTTACATACTCTTTTAAAACAAGAAATTAAAATGGCTAAAAATGTAGTTCAAGATGATACATTAGAAACTGCAAAAAATTTACAAGCAGGTGAAATTTTACTTCTTGAAAACTTAAGATATAACCCAGCAGAAAAAGCAAATGATGAAGAGTTTGCAAAAAAACTTTCATCTATGGCAGATATTTATATTAATGATGCCTTCGGAGTTTCTCATAGAGCTCATGCTTCTGTTGAAGCTATTACAAAGTATTTTCCACAAGATAGTAAAGCAGCAGGATTCCTTCTTGCAAAAGAGATTAAATTTTTCCATCATATTGTTCATGAACCAAAAAGACCTTTTGTTTCTATTGTAGGTGGTTCAAAAGTATCTGGAAAACTAGAAGCCCTTTATAATCTTGTACCAAAAGTAGATAAAATCTTAATTGGTGGAGGAATGGCATTTACGTTCTTGAAAGCTTTAGGGCATGAAATTGGGAACTCTTTAGTAGAAGAAGATTTAATTCCAGAAGCACTTAAAATTATGGAAGAGGCTGATGAGTTAGGTGTGAAATTTTACTTACCAGTTGATATTGTAGTTGCAGAAGCTTTCGATGCGGAAGCTATTGCAAAACACGTAACAATTCAAGAAATTCCAAAAAATTGGATTGGACTTGATATTGGACCAGCAACTGCACAATTATTCAAATTAGCACTTTCTGATGCAAATACTATTTTATGGAATGGACCAATGGGTGTTTATGAAATGGAAAAATTTGCAAAAGGAAGTACAAGAATTGCAAATACCGTAGCCCAATCTTTTGCAACAACTGTTGTTGGAGGTGGTGATACTGCTGACTTAGTTAGAGTAACTGGTGATGAAGATGATATGACATTTATTTCTACTGGTGGTGGTGCTTCATTAGAACTAATTGAAGGTAAAATCTTACCAGGTGTAAAAGCACTGGTATTAGAGGAAGATTAATGGCAATTATTGCTTCAAATTTTAAAACAAATCATACAAGAAAATCAACAGCTTCATTTGTAAATGAAGTAAATGAATTTTTAAAATCAAATGATATTTCAAATGAAGTTATTGTATTCCCTACAGCTACTTCTTTTGATGAGTTTGAGACAGTTTCAAATTTAACTATAGGTGCACAAAATGCATATGCTGCTGAAAAAGGTTCTTATACTGGTGAAATTGGGACGGTTCAGCTTGATGAATTTGGAATAAAAACTATTTTAATTGGACATTCTGAAAGAAGACATGTATTAGGTGAATCTCAAGATGAGATTGCTAAAAAATATGATTTTTACATGAGTAAAGGCTATAAGATTATTTACTGTATTGGGGAACCATTAGAGGTAAAAGAATCTGGACTTGATAAAACTTTAGAATATGTTTATGAACAGTTTGAAGGAATAGATACAAATTATGAAAATCTAATTTTGGCTTATGAACCTGTTTGGGCTATTGGAACTGGAGTTACTGCAACTAATGATGATATAACAAATGTTCATTCTGCTATTAAGTCAAGAATTCCAAAACCTCTTCTTTATGGTGGAAGTGTAAAAGTTGCAAATGTACGTGAGATTTGTGCTCTTGATGGCGTTGATGGTGCACTAATAGGAACGGCTTCTTGGATAATTGAAGACTTTAAACAAATAATAGAAAATACGAAGGATTTATAAGATGATAATGAATGGAAAAAAAGGTGTAATTTTAGGTGTTGCAAATAATAAATCTATTGCTTATGGTATTGCAAAACAGTGTGCTGCTCAAGGTGCACAAATTGCTTTTACCTATCTAAATGATTCTCTTAAAAAAAGAGTTGAACCAATTGCAGCTGAATTTGGAAGTGAAAATTTAGTTTATCCATGTGATGTTTCAAATCCGGATGAAATTAAAGCACTTAAAGTATCTTTGGAAAAAGATTTAGGTGAAATTGATTTTATTGTTCATTCAATTGCTTTTGCACCAAAAGAAGGATTATCAGGAAGATTTTATGATATCTCAAAAGATGCATTTGATATTGCTATGGACGTATCTGTTTATTCTTTAATTGAAATCACTAGAGAATTAAAACCTTTATTATCTGAGAATTCATCTATCTTAACTCTTTCTTATTATGGTGGAGCAAAGTATATTCCAAACTATAATTTAATGGGTGTTGCAAAAGCAGCTCTTGAAATGACAACAAAATATATGGCTGAAGATTTAGGAAAAGATGGAATTAGAGTAAATGCTATTTCAGCGGGTCCAATTAAAACTCTTGCAGCAGCTGGAATCGGTGAATTTAGATTTATGCTTAAATGGAATGAAGCACATGCTCCATTAAAGAAAAATGTAACAACTGATGAAGTTGGAAATTCAGGAATGTATTTACTTTCTGACTTATCAAGTGCTGTTACAGGTGAAATTCATTATGTTGATTGTGGTTATAACATAATGGGTATGCCAGCAACAATTTTTGATGAAAATGGGAAACAAAAAATTGCATGGAATGGAACTGATAAATAGTTATAAAGCTTAAGCTTTTGGCGAATTTCTGCGTTGTAAGAAAAACCTTAGACATTCACTTACCTTTGTAAGTTCCTACCTAAGGTTTTTCTTACTCCCTGAACTTCACTCAAAATCTTAACTTTCTAACATTTATCGACGATTAAATTTTTATTTAGAATTTAGTGGAATTTTAAATTAAAATTTTAAAAAATGTATAGGGAAAAAATGAATATTAATTTTAAAGAATTAGCAAACAAATATCAAACACCGTATTATGTGTATGATTTTGACCATATTACAAAACAATATAACGAATTAAAAAGTGCATTTAATGCAAGAAAATCGCTTGTATCATATGCTGTAAAAGCAAACTCAAACTTAAGTGTTATTAAACATCTAGCACAACAAGGTGCAGGGGCAGATTGTGTATCAATAGGCGAAGTTAAAAGAGCTTTAAAAGTTGGAATAGCACCTTATAAGATTATTTTTTCAGGTGTTGGAAAAATTGATGATGAGATTAGACAAGCCTTAGAATTAGATATTTTAATGATTAATGTTGAAAGTGAAGCAGAACTAGAAAGAGTTGACTCGATTTCTAAAGAATTAGGAAAAGAAGCAAGAATTTCTGTTAGAGTTAATCCAAATATTGACCCTAAAACACATCCATATATTTCAACTGGATTACATGAAAATAAATTCGGAGTTGATATTGATACTGCAAAAAGAATGTATATTAAGTGTAAAAATTCTGAAAACTTAGATGCCGTAGGAATTCATTTACATATTGGGTCTCAATTAACTGAACTTGAGCCAATAAAAGAGTCTGTAAAAATTGTTGCAGATTTAGTAAGAAACTTAAAAGCTATAAATATGGATATATCTTTCTTTGATGTTGGTGGTGGATTAGGTATTGTTTATGATGATGAAAAACTAATTGACACAAATGAATATGCTCAAATGATTTTAGAAGCTTTATTTGGTCTTGATATTACAATTGTTTGTGAACCAGGAAGATTTTTAGTTGGTAATGCTGGTACATTTGTAACAAAAGTTTTATATGAAAAAGTAAACGGTGATAAAAGATTTGTAATTGTTGATGGCGCTATGAATGACTTAATTAGACCAGCTTTATATAATGCTTCTCATAAACTTGAAGTTTTAGATAGAACAGAAGATGTTAGTGATTGTAACTTAGTTGGTCCTATTTGTGAAAGTGGTGACTTTTTTGCAAAAAATGTTGATTTACCAAAAACTGAACATAATGATTTAGTGGCTATATATTCTACTGGTGCGTATTGTTTTACTATGTCTAGTAATTATAATACAAGAGGAAAAGTTGCAGAAATCGCGTACGAGAATGGTGAAGATAGATTAATTAGAAAAAGAGAAACTTTTGAAGATTTAATTGCTTTAGAAGAAGATTACCTAAAATAGTATATGAGTAAAATGAATAAGGGTTTTTTTATAGATGTACAAGGTACATTAATTGATGATATAAATAGAGAACCAATTGACGGTGCCGTAAAATTTATTGATTATTTAAATGATAAAAATATTCCTTATGTTGTAATAACAAATAATACAAAAGAAAAAAGTGATCTTTTTTTAGAAGGTTTAAAAGATAAAGGTCTTGATATAAAAAACTATATCGATCCTTTTTCTATTTTAAAGCAGACAGTAAGAAATAAAAAGGTTGCAGCTTTTGGAACTGACAAGTTTTTAGAAGTATTAAAACAGTTAGGTTATGAGTTAGATTTTGACAATTTTGAAGCATTAATAGTTTCAATTAATCAAGATTATACAAATGAAGATTATGCAAAGATGATTGACTGCGCTTTTAAGACTGATACATTAGTAGGTATGCATGGAACATCAACTTATAGTAAAGCTGGTAAAAGATATCCAGGTGTTGGTGCAATCATGAGTATGATAAAGTTTGCAGTTAACAAAGATTATGAAGTTGTTGGTAAACCTAGTTTGTCTTTTTATGATAAAGCAAGAGAATTAACTAGTTTAGATTTTAAAGATATTACTGTAATTAGTGATGATATGATTGGGGATTTAATAGGGGCATTAAAACTTAATATGGAAGCATGTTTAGTTTTAAGTGGAAAAGTAAGAACCGAAGAAGAAGTTATTAGTACTTTAAAAAAAGAAGAAATCCCAAAAAATATTTGTAAAGATATGAGTGAAGTTTTAGAACTTTTAAAAAAAGGTGAAATATGAATGAAGCTGGATTAAAAGCATTAAGAGATAAGTTAGATTCTATTGATAATGAGTTATTAAAACTTATAAATGAAAGAATGGAAATTGTTCATCAAGTAGGAGTTGTAAAAGCACATAGTGGTGGAGCAATTTATAGACCCGAAAGAGAAAGAGCAATTATTGATAGACTTGAAGATCTTAATGAGGGAAAATTAAATAGAAGTGCTATTGAAGCATTATTTTTAGAAATATTTGCAATTTCAAGAAATCTTGAACTACCAGAAAATATTGCATATTTAGGACCTGAAGGAAGTTTTACTCATCAAGCTGCAGAATCTAGATTTGGAGCTATGAGTGCATACCTTTCAATTGGTTCTATAAAAGGTGTTTTTAGAGAAGTTAGTACAAAAAAAGCTAAGTTTGGTGTTATCCCAATTGAAAATTCATCAAATGGTATTGTAAGTGATACAATTTCTTGTTTGAGTAATTATAATTTAAAAATCATTGCTGAAGTAATTCTAGATATTCACCATACTCTAGCTACTACATGTGATAATGTAAATGATATAAAAAGAATTTATTCTAAAGATATAGCATTTGAACAATGTCATAGATTTTTGGAAAATTTTGGACTTGATGAAATTGAGCATATTCCAGTTGAATCAACAACAAAAGCAGCAAAAATGGCGTTAACTGAACCAGGAGCTGCAGCAATTTGTTCACACGTTGGGGCAAAAATTCACAATCTTCCAATTTTATTTGAGAATATTGAAGATAAAGATAACAATAAAACTAGGTTTTTTATAATAAGTGATTTTGAAAATGCACAAAGTGGAGCAGATAAAACATCCATATTAGTTAAGCTTCCAAATACTCCAGGAGCATTAGTTGAGTTCTTAACAGATTTTGATAATGCAGGTATTAACTTAACAAAGATTAAATCACATATTGTAGAAGGTGTTTCAATTTTCTTTATTGACTTTAATGGACATAAAGATGATGATAATGTACAAGGTATATTTACAAAACATGCAGATTCTATCAAGTTTCTAGGGTCATATGTAAAAGAAGTAGAAGATATTTAGGAGAGATGATGAAATTTAATAAAGTATTAGATAATTGTAAAATCTATGAAGCAGGAAAGCCAATTGAACTTGTTGTAAGAGAATATGGTGTTGATGAAAATGATATTATAAAATTAGCTTCAAATGAAAACCCTTATGGAACTTCACCTCTTGTTATAAAGAAGATTCAAGAATCAGCACAAAATATGTTTGTATATCCTGATGATTCAATGTATGAATTAAAAGAAGCTTTAGCAAATAAATTTGCTGTACAAAGTGATAATATAATTATAGGTGCAGGAAGTGACCAGATTCTTGATTTTGTAATTAAAGCAAAATGTGATGAAAATTCAAAAATATTAATGAGTAAAACTACATTTGCAATGTATGAAATCTATGGAAGACAAACAGGTTGTCAGATTCTAAAAACTGAAGATAATGAACATAATTTGTCACAGTTTGAAACTATGTATAAAGAACATGGAGCAGATATAATTTTCTTATGTTTACCAAATAATCCTTTAGGTGAATGTTTAGATAAAAATGATGTATATGAATTTTTAAAAAAAGTTGATAAAGATACATTAGTTGTTGTTGATGGTGCTTATCAAGAGTATGCTACATTTAAAGATAGTAAAAAAGCTATCAATCCAGCAGATTTAATTGAGCACTTTCCAAATGCTATATATTTAGGAACTTTTTCTAAAGCATATGCACTAGGTGGAATGAGAACAGGTTATGGAATAGGGCAAACAAATATTATTAAAACAATGTATAAATTAAGACCGCCTTTTAATATTACTACATTATCATTAGCAGCATCAATTGAAGCCTTAAGAGATGAAACATTTGTAAATAATTGTATTAAATTAAATTTTGTAGAAATGAAAAGATATGAAGAATATGCAAAAAGTAAAGGTTTCTCATATATAGAAAGTTATACGAATTTCATCACTTTAAAATTTGATAATAAATATATATCTAGTGATGTTGCACAAAATTTACTCCAAAGAGGTGTAATTGTAAGAGATTTAACTGGATATGGTGTTAATGCTATTAGAGTTACAATTGGTACAAATGCACAAAATACAAAAGTATTTAAAGTTTTAGATGAAGTATTAGAAGATTTAGAAAAATAGAAAATTTATAATAAAGTATATAAAGCTATGGAAATAAAAAATAAAAACCTAGAAGAATTAGAACAAGTTTGCTCTGATATTAGGGGAAGAATAATTGATGTTGTATCAAGAAAGGGTGGACATTTTTCTTCAACTCTTGGTGCAGTAGAACTTACAGTTGCTATGCATAAAGTATTTGATGTAAAAAAAGACCCTTTTATTTATGATGTATCTCACCAATGTTATCCTCATAAGCTTATAAATGGTAGATGGGATGAATTTGAAACTATTAGACAATTTGGTGGATTAAGTGGATTTACCAAACCAAAAGAGTCTGATGCTGATTATTTTGTTGCGGGTCACAGTTCCACATCTATTTCTTTAGCCGTAGGAGCTGCCAAGAGCATTAAACTAAAAAAAGAGGATAGAATCCCTGTTGTAATGATTGGTGATGGTTCTATGACAGCTGGAATGGTTTATGAAGCATTAAATGAACTTGGTGATTTAAAACTTCCTATTGTAATAATATTAAATGATAATGAAATGTCAATTGCAAAACCAATTGGAGCAATATCTAAATATCTATCTAAAATACTTGCTGGTAAATTTTACCAAAACTTTAGAGATAGAGTTGATAGAAATATCATACAAAAACTTCCAGATGGAGCAACATATATTGCTAAAAAGATGGAAGAGAGCATGAAGCTGATTACTCCTGGAATTTTATTTGAAGAGATGGGGATAGATTATATTGGACCTATTGATGGCCATGATATAGAAGAGATTATGGAGACCTTAGAACTTGCAAAAGCATTAGGTAAACCTGTAATTGTACATGCTCATACAGTTAAAGGAAAAGGTTACCCTCTTGCAGAAGGACAACATGAACATTGGCACGGAGTTGGACCATTTAATGTTGATGACGGTAAGTTTGTAAAGAAATCTGCTGATAAAGCAGCAACTGCAGTCTTTGCAGATGCCTTATGTGAGTTAGCAAGAAAACATGAAAATGTAGTTGGTATTACGGCTGCTATGCCAAGTGGAACAGGGATAGATAAATTAATGAAAGAGTTTCCCGATAGATTTTGGGATGTAGCAATTGCGGAACAACATGCTGTAACATCTATGGCAGCAATGGCAAAAGAGGGATTCAAACCTTTTATCACTATTTATTCTACTTTTTTACAAAGAGCATTTGATCAAATAATACATGATGTGTCTTTAATGAATCTTCCGGTTGTCTTTGCAATTGATAGAGCAGGAATTGTTGGAAATGATGGAGAAACACATCAAGGTGCTTTTGATATATCTTATTTAAGATTTATCCCAAATATGATTTTATGTGCTCCAAGAGATAATGAAACTTTAAATTATGCACTTGAATTTGCCTATGAAGCTACTAGTCCCTGTGCAATAAGATATCCAAGAGGAGCATTTGGTAAGTTTGATTATAAATCTAGTAAATTTGAACTTGGCTGTGCTGAACTTTTAAAAGAAGGAAGTTCAAAAAAACTGTTCATCGGATATGGAGCAGGAGTATCTCGTGCAATTGATACAGAAAAACTTCATGAAGATGATATTGCAATTTTAGATTTAAGATTTGTAAAACCACTTGATGAAAATAAATTAACAGAACTTTCTAAAAAATATGATGATTGGTATGTTTTCTCTGATTCTCAATTCGAAGGTGGAGTAGCAAGTGCAATACTTGAGTTTTTAAATAAAGATAAAATTTGTGTAAATGTTACATCTTTTGAATATAAAGATGATTTTATAAATCATGGTGATACAAAATTAATAGAAGAAGACTTGGGTCTTCTTCCTTCTCAATTAGTTAATAAAATTAACTAATATTAATAGTAGTTTCAAACTACTATTAATACTGTCTCTTATACACATCTCCGAGCCCACGAGACCAGAGAGGATCTC
>OJIJ01000070.1_pt1 | contig 15740 bp, 20 predicted proteins | sample 1595891 | NCBI WGS metagenome assembly OJIJ01 (sample SAMN05416853, study PRJEB24817) | seawater metagenome | isolation source: Sea water | place: Canada:Atlantic | collected 2013-11 | reverse complement strand
GGCTCGGAGATGTGTATAAGAGACAGGCACATACATATCTATTTCTTTTTATTAATTCAATTGTCTCTTCTAAAATCACTTGTAAATCACTATTTTTTATATAATGTTCATACATAGTTTTTAAAGGTTTTTCATAATCTGAATCTTTAAAGAAAACAACATTATCTTCTAATAATTCAATAACATTTTCGTCATTTGTTTTAATATTCAAAAATGCAATACTAATATCTTCCATTCTCATATCAAATTTATAACCAAGTACTAATAATTCTTTTAAATTATCTATACTATTTTGTTGAAAATAGTATTGTAAAAGAAGTACTAAATAATGTTCTCGTACATCTTCTTCATAACTTTCAATGTATTCTAATAAATAATCTAAATCTTCTATTTTTTCATCTGTTAAAAGTGTTTTATGAATTATTCCTACTTCTGCAATAATTTCATGTAATCTATCACTCATTATATTCCTTTTATATAGGTATTCTTATATTAAATGAAGCACCAAGATATGTACTTCCATTATATTCTATATTTTCATTCTCTACTGTAATTCTACCATTCATATGTTTTATAATATTCTCAGACATATAAAGACCAATACCTGTACCTTGATAATTATGTTTAGTTGTAAAATATGGTTCAAATATTCTATTCATTATATACTTATCAATTCCCCCACCATTATCTTTAATATTTATAATTATAAAGTCTTCATCTTTTCTTGTTTCAATACAAATACATTTTTTATAATCTCTTTTAGTCAATTCATCTTTAGAATTACTTATTAAATTCAATAATACCTGTAACAATTCATTTTCATAATTATGTAGTTCAATGTTTTCAACCTTAATAATATAATCAATTGCTTCTCCCGTAAATCTTGCTTTTGATAACTTAATTGAAGTATTTACTAATTGTTCCAAATTAAAATGGTTTTTTAGTTTATTAGGTTTAAAGAAATTCCTAAAATCGTCAATTGTCTTAGATAGGTATTGAGCATTATCATTAATATCATTTAAACCTGCATTTATAAAATCTTTAGTAAGCATATTTTGATCATTCTGAAGAATCATACCAGTTGAAAGGACTGACACTGCAGATAAAGGTTGTCTCCATTGATGAGCAATATTTTCAAGCATTTCACCCATTGCTGCCATCTTAGACTGACGCTTCATGATACTTTCATACTCACTTAATTCTTGTTTTACTTTTGATATTTCTTCTTGTAATGTTTTATTATAATCTGCTAGTTTTTTATTTAATTCTTCTTTTTTTGTTTCAATATCTAATCTTTCAGTTATGTCTCTGGATATTGCCGTAATGAAACTTTTAGCATGATAATTTTTTAAATGTAAAGATGTTTCTACAGGAATTTTTTTACCATCTTTTGTTCTATATATCCCAAAAGTGGTTAAAGTATTTAATTCAGCAATCTTTTTAAAAACTTCAGGAAGCTCAATGTTGTCCATTGTATCAAAGGGCTCTCTAAAATCTGATATTTTCATCTTCTTCAATTCGAGTAAAGAATATCCTAAAATTGAACAAGCAGTTTCATTTGCAAACTCAACAATTCCAGTACCATGTTCAGCAACAAAAATCATATCATGAGAAGAGTCAATTAATTCAAAATAAAAATTTATATCTTCTGTTCTTGCTAACCTAGTGGTAATATCTTTTGCATATGAGATTAAATACTCGACCCCATCTACAACTGTAAATTTTGATACAACTTCTACAGGGAAAATCTCTCCATTTTTTCTTTTATGATGAGTTTCCAATATATTAGCTTGCCCATCAGGACCACTTACTTCAAAGTTTTTAATTGCATCAAGATATTTTTTTTCAGTATTTACATTTGCATCAATATCCCATACATGAAGATTTAAAACTTCTTCTAAATTATAACCTAGACCTTCTACAGCATTATCATTTGCATATAAAACTTCACCTTCTTTACTAAGCCAATAAATAGCTTGATTTGAAAGGGAAAATGATGATTGTAAAATTTGTTCGAAAATATCTTTTTTAAATTTTGTCATTTTAGTAAATTTCTTTTAGTAAGTTTTATACATTTTATTAAAGTTTGTATTAATTGCAGTTAAAAAGTGGAGCGGGAAACGAGACTCGAACTCGCGACAATCTGCTTGGAAGGCAGAGGCTCTAGCCAACTGAGCTATTCCCGCACTTAGATAATTATTATATCAAACAAGAATTTAAATTTGACTATAATATCAAAAACAAAAGGTATATAATGATTAAAACCCCTCACCTTAGTACTGATGGAATTATAAAACTATATGATGATAATGATTTTTTTAAAGGTATAGTATTAATTGAACGATTGAATGAACCACATGGATTAGCACTCCCTGGTGGTTTTGTTGATATTGGAGAATCTGTAGAAGATGCTCTGGTAAGAGAGATGAAAGAAGAAACATCACTTGATGTAAAAATTCTAGCATTACAAAATATTTACTCTAATCCAAATAGAGATCCAAGGTTTCACACTGCATCAGCAGTATATTTATGTGAAGCAAAAGGAAAACCTAAAGCACAAGATGATGCAAAAGAAGTTTTTGTTTACCCAATTAAAGAAATTCCATTAGAGAAATTAGTATTTGATCATAAAAAAATAGTTGAAGATTTCATTAAAAGTTTAAAGTGGTAAGTTATTAAAAAAGCATAAAAGAGACACTTTTATTATTCATTCCACTTTAACGGCATTGTAATTGAATAAAAAACTAACAAAATCATCTATCTTTTATTAGCTAAACAAATAATACTATTGTCTTGTGCACTTATAAAAATAAGAGTATTATTTGTTAAGAAGTTATAAAAGGAGAGTGGAATTATGAAATCTAAACAAGTTAAGAAAAGTATTTTACTTTTTATGGTGTTATGTATAGGTGTATACTTTTTGATAGGATGTGCGCAAAAAGAAGAATCTTGGAATAGAACAGATTATGACAGAAATCAAGACTACAAAGATTTAAACATATCTGATAAGTTAAAATATGAAGAATTGGCTGAGATGAGAGATTCACTCCTTGGTGAAAAACATAAATTAATTTTCAAGAAAAATCCTACTGAAAGTGATCGAATTAAAGAAGCTCGTATAGATAGTAGGGTCAGAACTATTCGAGATCAAATGGATAAAATCTTTGATGAATCTAAAGGAAGTTGTTTCCCAAAAAATACAAAAGTAGTAATGTCGGATGGATCACTCAAAGCAATTGATACTATTATAAAAGGTGATCAAGTAATGATTTATGATATTGCCAATGACACCATTGGAAGCTCTAGTGTAAAGGAAAAGTACATTGATGACAATAACCATATGTATATTCTAAATAGCTCTATTCAAGCAACTTCATATGAAAGATTCCTTACTCAAGATGGATGGAAACGTATGCATTCTATTACTACTACAGACAGTGTTTTTAATGGTAATAGTTTTATTGACGTAAACAGTATGTCAAAAGTCAAAAAAGATTTAACGGTTTATAATCTTAATATAAACTCTACTCACAACTTCTTTGTCTCTTATGGTCAAGATGATGAATGGTTCTTGATTCATAATAGTGGCGGTGACGGTGGTAGTGGCGGAGGTGGAAAATGATTTCTTTATTTAAAATATTTATTATGAGTGTATTTTTATTGTTTAGTATTAATGCTAGTGCTTCTGTATTTAGTGATGCAAAAGCTTCTTACTATGATCAACAAGGTGATTATTCTTTTGATCGAAAAAAATATACTGATGCTTATGAATATTATACTTCTGCAAGTGAATATGGAAGTGGTTACGCTTACTTTCAATTATATGCAATGAACTATAAAGGAGAAGGAAGAAGTAAGAACTCTACATTAGCAACTAAAATGTTACATAAAGCAGTAGAGTTACAATACCCGATGGCTGAAGTAATATTAGCGGAGAGATACTTATATAAGAAACCAAGAAATAGACAAGAGGCTCTTCGTTTACTTAAAAGTGCTGCTAAAAAAGAATATCTGTATGCCTATATTGATCTTTATCATATGTATTCAAAAGGTATTGGTGTACGAAAAAATTCGAATAAAGCAAATCAATATTATAGGTTAGCAAAAGCTAATGGTTATGATATTAAACAAAGTTCTAGTAAAAAATCATATACTTCAAGTAACAAACTTGTTAGAGATATTCAAAGTGGACTAAAAAAACTTGGATTTTATAAAAGTAAAGTTGATGGAATAACTGGACCTATGACTAGAAAATCAATAGCTGACTTTCAAAACTCATATGGTTATCCAGTTAATTCTAAAGTTTCATCTGATACATTAAAAAAGATTAAAAATGAACTTTGATTTGAATATAGAGGGATACTTTTCCTCTATATTTATTAAATTATTATGAAATATTTAACTTTAGATATTTTACTTCCAATCATAGTCTTTATTCTTGGTATTGGCTTTTACTATTTTTTCCGTGAACCAACTATTGTTGCTCATTATTTAGGTATTAAAGATTATCATACTACTAGTGAATATACCATTTATTTCAATTCTTTTCCCTCTTTAGCACATGTTTTTTCTTTTTCGCTTTTTACTTGGTTGCTATTAGAAAAATCATATGGCAACAGCTCAATATTGTTTTGGGGTATATTAAATATTATTTTTGAAGTTATACAGATGATCGACACGGATTCTCTTCCTTGGATACCTCAGGTTATAGATCAATACTTCATTCAAGGAACTTATAGCCATTGGGACATAATATTTATATTTCTGGCCGCAGTTTGTGCGAAAGGAGTCATGAACTTAACAAGTTAATTGTTGAAGATTTTATTAAAAGTTTAAAGTGGTAAAGAAAATGGTACGCCTGACACGATTCGAACGTGTGACCGATGCCTTAGAAGGGCATTGCTCTATCCAGCTGAGCTACAGGCGCGTTTAAAAAAAGAATGGGGTAAGTAACCGGAATCGAACCGGCGACCCTCTGAACCACAACCAGATGCTCTAACCGACTGAGCTATACCTACCAATTCAAAATGGTCGGAGTGAAAGGACTCGAACCTTCGACCCCCTGGTCCCAAACCAGGTGCGCTACCAGGCTGCGCTACACTCCGACAGTCACTAATCTTTCAAAAAGTGGACGGAATTATACTATGTTTATAAATTAATGTCAAGGGGTTTTCAAGAAAACTAAGAAATTTTCTTGAATTCCCTTTTTTCTACTAAAACTGAATTAATCCATCGATAGGAGATGAAGCTGTTGCATATGGTTTCTTAGGAATTCTTCCTGCAACATAACTTAATCTTCCAGCAATAGTTGCATACTTAAATGCTTCTGCCATTGCCATTGGATTTTGAGCTTGTGCGATTGCTGTATTAGCTAAAATACCATCTGCGCCAAGTTCCATAGCATATGACGCATCACTTGCACAACCAAGTCCTGCATCAACAAGAACAGGCACACTTACTGCATCTCTAATGAATGCAATATTATATGGATTTTGAATTCCAAGACCTGAACCAATAGGAGCTGCTAATGGCATAATTGCATCAGCACCTGCATCTTCTAATCTTTTAGCAATAATTGGGTCATCACTTGTATATGCCATAATTGTAAAGCCTTCTTTTTTAAGAACTTCACAAGCAATAATTGTTTCTAGTACATCTGGATATAAAGTTTTTTTAGCATCACCAATTACTTCTAGTTTAATAATATCTATTCCTGTTGCTTCTCTCATTAGTCTAAATGTTGTAATTGCTTCTTCTGCTGTAAAACAACCGGCTGAATTTGGAAGAAGTTTTACATTAGTATCTTTGAAATAATCTAAAAGATTCTCTTCATTTGGGTTTGTAATATTTACTCTTCTAATTGCTACAGTTATTAACTCACTTCCTGATGCTAAAGTTGCATCTTTAGTAGTTTGAAAATCTGTATATTTTCCAGAACCTACGATAAGTCTGCTATTGAATTCATATTTTCCTACTTTTAGAATATCACTCATTTTGTATTTTCTCCTATAAATTTTTTGTAATCTTTGCTTACATTTTCTATGTTCACACATATAATTTCTGGCACATCATAGCTATGTAATTCTTTAATTTTGCTTTGGATTTTTTTGAAGTTTTCTTTTTTTGTTTTTATATTTATCAAAACTTCTTTATCGTTACAAAAGTCATCTTGCCACATATAAAAAGACTCTATATCAGTCATTTGGACACAGGCTGCAAGCTTTTTTTCTATTAAGACTTTTGCAATCTTTCTTGCCTCTTCAGCATTTGGGCAAGTCGTTTGAATTATTATAAGACTCATAGTTTCTTAACCTCTTCAACTAAATCTGAAGGAATCAAAGAATAATTGTTTTTACGATAGTTTCCTGCAGCAATTGCATGTGCTAAACTTGCACTAATTGTTGCATTTAAAGGAGAATAGCCTTGAGCTAATAAAGAACCTACGAGTCCACTTAGAACATCTCCACTTCCACCTTTTGCTAAAACGGCAGATCCTAAGTTGTTTATATACACTTTATCATTTTGTGATATTAAAACATTTGCACCTTTTAAAAGTAAGACTACTTTCGGGTATTTTTTACAAAACACTTCACTATATTTAAACCTATTATCTTGAAGAGTTTCTATTGTTATATCAGCTATTTCACAGAGTCTAAGTAACTCACAAAACTCTTTTGGATGTGGAGTTAGAACTATTTCTTTATCTAAAGCTTCTAAAATTACATCTTCATAAAAAAGGTCAGCATCTATTATAATTGGGATGTCTTTTTCTAAAATCTTTTTTATTTCATCTTCTTCATATCTTCCAAGGCCCATTCCCAGTGCTATTGCCGTACAATTTTTTGTTAGTTTATGAGTTTGCATAATATGATATGGTAAATCAATATTCTCATGACAAATTACACTTACTAATCCAGTTCCAAAGCCAAAAGCAGCCTTTGCAGCAATTACACCAGCCCCTTTTTTACATCCTGCAACTACATTTAAATGTCCATATGTTCCTTTATGAGAATCTTTTTTGTTTCTAAAAGGCAATTCCATATCTTCTTTTTCTAAAAGATATATATTTGCATCAGTTTCATAAACTTCTCTTTGAATACCAAGATTAGCTACTTTTATATCTCCTACAAAGTCTTTTGCAATATCAGTAAATAAAGAAGCTTTTAATGCTCCCATAGTAATAGTTACATCTGCCTCAAAAGCTACTGTTGTAACTTGACCTAAATTATTTACTCCACTTGGAATATCACACGAAATTTTAGAATTGTCATAAGAATTAAGAGTATTTATTATGTATTGAGATTTTTCATCCAAGTCTTTATTTAAACCACTTCCAAATAAACAATCAACTGTAATATCACATTCAATTAATTCATCAACAATTTCTATATCTAGAAGCCTTACTCTTTTTAATTGAAGTTCTGCCATTTTTGATTTAATACCAAATGGGATATAAAGTTTTACATCAAAACATTTAAATAGAAGTCTTGCTAATGCAATACCATCTGCACCGTTATTCCCCATACCACATACAATAAATACTGATTTGTTTTTGTCAACTTGTTTATAGATTTCTCTACTTAAAGAAGATGCGGCATGTTCCATTAATAAGTCTTCAGTTAAGGCAAATTCTTCATAACATCTTTTATCTAATGAGTCTACTTCATAAAATACTTTTTGCATAATGCTCCTTTAAAAGGTTTATTTTCTAAATTTCCAATCTTCTTTTTCTAAGACTATTTTAATCTTTTCTTTTACATCACCTTGCAGTTCAATCCATTCTTCTTTGACTGCACCACCACAAGCTAGTTTTTTCTTTAGGAGTTTGAGGACTTCTTTTTTATCTTTGTCATTTAAATAAAATCTTCCAACCAAGGTAACTGGTTTACCTCTTCTTTTTTCATAAGTAAATACTAACTCATGTTGATTTTTTGGCTTTATTTCATTTGAAGATATTTTAGCTTTGTTAACCTTTTTAGTTTTTTTATCATTCTTTGATGTGTTGAAATCATCACCATCAAGTTTTGCACCCATTTCAAATATCATTTAAAATCCTTGATTCTTGTTTGAACATCTATTTCATTTATACTAACAAAATCTTCTTTCTTATATTGTTCAACTGCAACTCTACCAATCATAGCCGCATTGTCGGAACAATATTTTAATTGGCTTAAGAAAAGTTTTGTATTATACTTGTTACATAATTCTTCAATAGCCGTACGAAGTCTAATATTAGCACTCGCTCCTCCAACTATTGCAAAATTTGAAGGAACACTTCTTTTAAATAGCTTTTTTGTTTTTTGCATAATATGAGCTACTGCAGTTTTTTCAAAAGAAGCACAAACATCATATTTATCTTGGTTCTGTATTTCTTTATCCCCTAATTTTTCAATTTGAAGACGAACAGCATTCTTTAGCCCTGAATATGAGAACTCAATATTTGGACTTTGTCTTAAAGGAATTGGAAAAGCAAATCTATCTTCATCACCTTTTAATCCATTTTCTTGAACTATTGGACCACCAGGATATCCTAGTCCCATCATTTTAGAAACCTTATCAAAACTTTCACCAAAACTATCATCCATAGTTGAAGCTATTATTTCCATATCATTTAATGAATTCGCCTCAATAATTTGAGTATGTCCCCCTGAAACTAACAATATAGTAGTAGGAAACACCTCATCTTTTTCAATAAACAAAGAGTAAATATGACCTTTTAAATGATTCACAGCTATCAATGGGATATCCAGAGTAAGACTCAAAGCTTTTGCCATAGTTACGCCTTCCATTAAAGTTACTGAAAGTCCAGGTGCATTTGTAACAGCAATTGCTTTTAATTTTGGAAAATAATCTTTACACTCTTCAAGTATTTTTGGTAATGCCTCTACGTGTAATCTTGCAGCAAGTTCAGGAACAACGCCACCATATACACTATGTTGTAATTCTTGTGATATTTTCTTATGATAAATTAATTCTTTGGTTTCTATATCTGTTATGGCAATTGAACTATCATCACAACTTGATTCTATACTTAATATCATCTAAGCATCTTCCTCGTCATTTAATTCACACTCTTCTTCCCGATTTATCCAGTCTAAAGCACATTCTAATTTTCCATATCCAGAAGACGCATTTATATGTCCAGCTTCTTCTAAAAGCTTCATACCAATTCTTAGTTTACTTTGTAATCTTATTGCTTCTTCTACATTCATATATGGATCATTTGTTGAAGCTGCCATAATTACTTCTTTTGCTTTCAAATCTTTAGGAAGAGGATAAGGGAAGAATGTTTTTGCCTCTTCTAATTCTTCGTTTCTTACTGGTGCTACCATCATTAACTTATCTAATTTAATATCTAGTTCATCACAAATATGAAACCACAAAAGATTTGCTAGAGAGTGACAAACTATTATTGTAGGTTTAAAATGTTCGATTTCATTTTTTAAATATTCTTTCCATTCTTTTAAAGTAGGATTATCCCGATTAGGCATTGCAGGGAAAGATACTATTATATTCTGTTTAATTAAATCTGCTGTCAAATGTGCTTGCCAATGTGGGTAATCACTACCACCTAATCCATGTAATACTAAAACTCTTTTATTCATTATTTGTCTTACCTTAATTCTCTTACACATCTAACATATTTATTTTTATGTCTACTATCATAATATGGTGTCCCACTTACAAAATGCATATAATCTGCATAAAACCAAAGTGTTCTCCAGTGAGCTTTTTCTGCCCAATATCCATCAGGAACATTAAATTTAAATGCTCTATTTATATAGTTTTTTTCATTCTTCTTATCTACAATTAATTCAAACTCTTCTAACTTAGGTATTCTCCAGTTAGTAAATCCCAAGAAACTTAAATTTGCACAATAAAGAATTGCTTCTTCATGAGTTCGTAAAGTTTTTACAACAGATACATTATCAATCCACATTAGTTTATTACTTGTATCTACTACAGCATCTTTTCCACTTCTTCTAAAATCGTTTGCTAGGGAAAAACTTAAAAATAAAACAAGTAGGATTAAATATCTCATTATTTATCCTTTATTGAAAATTTGCCTCTTTGTAAGGATGTACTTACACTGTCATTTAATAATTCTATAGTTATATTATACTCTTCTTTATAAACTAGTCCTACTAATTCTTTACAGACTTTTTTCTCTTTAGCTACGGTTAACTCCGTATTCTCTTTCCATTTATCAAATTTTTCTTCATATAGTTCTACTATTTCTTTTTCAAATCTACTTCTAGAATAAATGAAATATACCACTAGAACAATAAGTATTGCAAAGGGAATAAATAAATCAAGTTCCACAATAAGCCCTCACTTCTTTATCTATTTCAAAAATATCATCAATTGTTTTTGCACTTACATTATTAAATTTATTTAAAGCATCCATTGAAATTTTAGAGATGTCTAAAAACCCTATTTCACTGTTTAAAAACTTAGCCACTGCAATTTCATTTGCAGCATTTAAAACAACACCTAAATCAAGATTATTTAAAACCTCATCTTTTATATCCCAAATTGGATATCTAGATGGTTCTATTTTTTTAAATTCTAAATTCCCAACTTCAAGTAAATCAACTGGTTTTAAAATTTGCTCATCACAATGGCCAAGAATTGCATAAGCAATTGGAAGTTGCATAGAAGCATTTGCAATATGAGCAGTACTACTTCCATCTTCAAAATTGACAAGAGCATGAATGAGTGATTTTGTTTCTATAATTGCATCTAATTTATTTGTGTCAAAAAGCCAAGCAGCTTCTACTAATTCAAACATCTTATTTGTCATCGTTGCACTATCTATTGTAATTTTGTTTCCCATAGACCAATTTGGATGATTTAAAGCTTCTTTAATAGATACATTTTTAAGCTCTTCCAATGGATAATCACGAAATGAGCCTCCACTTGCAGTTATTGTCATAGAATTTATTTTTTTATCCTGAACTAAATACCAAAGTCCAAAATGTTCAGAATCTATTGGACTCAATTTTCTTTGGTCTATGAACTTTCCTGCAACAACTAAAGACTCTTTATTTGCAAGTGCAATTTTTTTACCACATTCAATTGCTTTAAGAGTAGGCTTTAAACCTAAAAATCCAACTAATGAGTTTACAACAGTTTGAGATTGTGATTCTTCAATAGCTTTTAATATTTCATCTTCACCAAAATTAACATCAGAATGATTTACCTTTGGTATATCTTCTTTATTTGCAATTACAACTTTTTTTGGATTAAACTCTTTAATTTGTTCATTAAGAAGTTTAATATTTGTCCCAGCAACTAAAACTTCAACATTTAAATTAAACTTTCTTGCAATATTTAAAGTATTTACTCCAATAGAGCCAGTACTTCCTAATATAATCAAATTACTGCTCGAAGAAGAACTAACATAATAATTCCACCAAATAGATAACCATCTGTTCTATCTAATATCCCACCATGTCCAGGAAGAATATCTCCACTATCTTTTACGTCAGCTTCTCTTTTTAAATAAGATTCAAATAAGTCTCCAAAAACTGAAGCTAATGCAACCACTAGAGATATTACAATTGCTCCAAAGGTAGATACATTATCGATTGCAAAAAATACACCAAAGATAGTTGCAAAGATTAAACCACCAGCAACACCTTCTAAAGTTTTATTTGGACTTGTCTCACAAAACTTTGTTTTTCCCATCCCTCGACCAACAAAATAAGCACCAATATCAGCACCTGCAACAATTACAAGAAGCCATAATAAAGACATCATTCCGTACTCAATGTATAAAGATAATAAGAATAAAAATGAAGCTGTTGGGTATAAAAGAGGTAAGAATATTTTTTTATCTAGATTTTTAGTATAAGCAAGAATTGAAGCATAGATAACAGCAACAACAAAAAGTAAGTCTTCAGGATTTGGATAAAAATAAGCTACAAACCATAAAACACCACTATAAAGAAAGATTGAACTACTTTCCATTTTATATAATTTCATTGATTCATTAATTGAAATCACTAATAGACATCCAAAAAGAAGCCACATAATAAAAAATGAGTCAATGTAACCTATGATTCCCGCGGTTGCAAAAAGGGCTAATCCTGTTTTGATTCTTGTAGAACTTGAAGATAATATTTCTGAAAAAGACATTTATAATCCTAGTTTTTTTGATATAAAGTTAAATTATACTAAAGTTTCGCTTTTTTTTAAATTTTTATAAAAATAATGGTTACTTACATCTAATAATTGTTTGACATAATCCTATATCATCAATTGTTTCTATGATTTTAAGTCCTGCCTTTTCTAAAAATTTTATAAAATCGGTATATTTAAACATTTTACTATACCCATTAGCCATTGCTGTAAAGTATGGAGAAGTATTAATTACACAATAAGCAGCTGTTTCATTATTTTGTTTATCCCAAAAAGGTTCCATAATACAAATTTCACTTTTTTCACCCATTGATTCTTTTAATTTCTTTAAAATAAAAACAATCTGTTCTTCTTTAAAACAATCTAAGAACTGGCTCATCCAATAAATATCATAATCTCTAGGGATAACTGTTTCTTCTAATAATATATTTGCTTCATAGGTTGATATATTTTGGATATTCTTTTCATAAATTGTTTGTTTTGCTAATTTTATTTGCTGTGGAAGATCCATTATTGTAATTTCTATATTTGGATTTTGTGAAGCTAATAAAGTAGCAAATTTCCCAGTATTTCCACCAATATCTAAAATCTTTTTAGGCTTTAACTCTTCAAGTTTTTTTATTGCAAAAGAAAATGCAGAATCAGAATATAGGTGATCAAACGTAAACCAACTATCTTTAGCTTCTTTAGGTAAAGTTGATAAAGCTGGATAAATTGTATCCCATTCTCCAAACACTTTTAAACCTTCAGCTTTTTCATTTCTAATTGCATCATCTAAATAAAATAACCCTTGATAATTTACGTGGTGATTATAATTCATATTGGCATTAGTCATTTTATCACTATTAATAAAAAAACCTATTTTTGAAAGAGTTACTTTCTCTTCTTTTATAAATACAACTCCCGCACTTAGTGCTGTTTCACATAAGACTTGAATTCCATATCTTGATAACTTACACTCTTTTGATAACTCTTCATATGTTAACCCTGCTTTATTTTTTGATAAAACATCTAATATATTCAAATCTCTCATTGTTCTTACAACTTGGAAAACAATAGGAGCAAAAGCAATTTTTTGGGCTTCATATTGAGCTTCCAGTGCAGTCAGATTTTCATAATTGTTAAAAAACTCTTTTTCCATAGATTCCCTTATTTTTCATCTAACGCTATTGTAATTTTGCCTCTAACATAAACTATATTGTTATTTTGTAGTTCAAAACTATATTCACTCATACTACCAAAATCAAATGTTCTTTCAATTTCAATAATAGCTTCAAGAAAGTCCATTTCTTTTTCTAAAAACACATCTTTTAAAGAGACTAAAAAACCTATTTTAGGAGCTGAACCTTCTGGTGCAAACCCTGCACTACTTTGTGCTGCTCCTTCACAAGCCATTGCAAGAGTTGGAGGAAAAGGAAAAGTACAAGAAACTCTGATTTTTTTTTCTGATGAATCTAATACTTCATTAGCAAATCTAATTGGTTTTTGATGAGGCAAATTCATATTTGAACTTCAATAATATTTTTCTTATTTTTATCAAACTTACTTGATAATTCAATTAGTAAAGCAATAGATTTTGGATAATCAGAATTTACCTGAGTAGGAATATTTAAAGTTGAGTCTTCCTCTGTAACTTTTACTTTTAAAGCTACAACTGTTTCTAAAGTCTCTATACAATTGTTAATCTCTTGAATATTTTTGATATTTATAGTTTCTGTTAATAGTAATAGAATTTCATCTCCATCTAGAGCTTTTATTGCGCCTATTTTTAATAGTTTTTCTGAAGTATTATCACCACTAGAGATAGTCAATATCTCATTCTTATTGTTTTTTAAAATTGATAAATACGAAACAGCAGTATTATAAACAGAATTTTGAAAGTCTGTAGGAGAAAGCATTTCATCATTTAAAATTGCACTTAAAATATTAGCACTTGCAGTTAATTCTCCAAAGGCACTACCATAAATAATTCTTCCATCTTCGAAACCGATTTTATCAACTACTTCAACAACTAACTTTGCTGCTCTTGTTAATCTTCTTCTAAAAACCATTTTAGGAACTAACTCTTTTGTTCTTAAATCACTTATTTCATCTTTTGCAACAATATTTACTGCATCAATAATTTCTAAATTAATTTTCATTACATTTTCCAAAGACTAAACTAGTATTATTTCCACCAAATGCAAATGAATTACTTACTATATAATCAACTTTTTGTGAAATTGCTTCATTTGTAAATAAAACATCATCTCTTTGAGGGTCCTTTAAATTTTTAGAAGGAGGTATTATCTCTTTTTGTATACACATAATAGAGATAATTGCTTCAATTGCACCAGCAGCACCTAAGGTATGACCAGTAATTGATTTTGTAGAACTAAGATAAGGTTTATTTGGGAAAAGTGATGCAATTGCATTTGCCTCTGAATTATCATTAGCTATAGTTCCAGTTCCATGCGCATTTATATAAGATATCTCTTTAAAACTAATTTTTGCATCATCTAATGCATTTTGGATAGCATTTTTTGCACCAAGACCATCAGGATGGGGTTGAGTCATATGATGAGAATCAGAGCTATAACCTACTCCACATAGCTCAACGCTATTTATATTTTTATCATTTTGTAAAAGTATTACAGCAATGGCCTCTGATACATTCATCCCTTCTCTATCTTTTTCAAAAGGAGTACAAGGGTTTGAAGACAATACACTTAAAGCTGAAAAACCACATACAGTTGTTGAACATAAAGAATCAGCTCCAACAACTAAAACATTTTTATAAATACCTTTAGAAAGTACTTCTTTTGCATAGCCTAATGCATTTGCACTTGAAGTACAAGCAGTAGAAAATGAAATATCATCATAAAAAGTAAACTCTTTTTTTAAATTATATGCAATAGAGTTAATTGTGTGTTGATTATAATCTATATTCTTATAGTTTTTATCTTTAAAATAAGTATTTTCAGTAGTTAACATACCACCAACAGATGAGCCTACAATAAGTAAAGTATTAGAATAATCATCTAAATTTGATTCATTTAGAACTTTTTTACATGCATTAAAAAGTAAAGTTTTAAAATTTTTACTACTTTTTATCTTGCCAATAGCAACATCTCTACCTTTTACATAAGTAGAATCTATAGAAATACAATCTTTTTTTTCACAAATAGATTCAAACAATTCTTCGGATGTATTCCCTGCGCAAGAAATAGAATGAAAGTTGTTTATATAAACTTTCTTATTTATTTTCATTTATATATTTTAATAAACTATTAACTGATGCGAATATTGTATTATATTCCTCAGGATTTTGGATTTTTACACCATATTCTTTTTCAATAATTAAAACTAATTCAATCGAATCAACAGAATCTAACCCTAAACCATCATCACCAAATAAAGCATCGTTATCGCCTATTTCATCAGTTTCAATATCTTCTAGATGTAAACCTTCAATTAACACTTCTTTAAATTCTTTACTTGTTATTGCCATTATCTCATGCTTCCTTATTTTTTATCACAAAAATTATATTATTATCGTACTTACAGCTTATTTATACTGAATTATATATTTGGTAATTATTAAGTTAATATAATTT
>OJIJ01000066.1_pt1 | contig 15926 bp, 14 predicted proteins | sample 1595891 | NCBI WGS metagenome assembly OJIJ01 (sample SAMN05416853, study PRJEB24817) | seawater metagenome | isolation source: Sea water | place: Canada:Atlantic | collected 2013-11 | reverse complement strand
AATAAAAATACTACACTAGATATTAAAGAATCTAATGAAAAAAATATTGATATACAATATTTAGAAAATCAATCAGAAAAAGATAGTATATTTAATAAAAAAACAGCAAAAATTATATTATCAATTCTAGTTATCTTTATATTGTTATTTTTAATTCTAAAGTTATCAAAAAAAAGTCTAAATAATTAAACCTATTGTAAAGGAAATAAATGGAACCAACTAGTATTAAAATATTTTTAGTAAATGGAAATCCAAAGGGGCTACGAACTGCTGAGTTATCTAATTGGAATGGTAAAGCAGTAGCTAGTTCAAGAAAAGAATTTAAAGAATTCTTGAATAGAGAAGAAGTAGATAGTCCGGGGTTTTATATTCTAGTTGGAAATGATATTGAAACAGATAAAGAAAAAATATATATAGGAGAAGGGGAATCTGTTTCTTGTAGATTACAAAAAAATCATAAATATGTAGCTGAAGATTTTTGGGTACAGATTGTATCTTTTGTCTCAAAGGATAATAATTTAACAAAAGCGCATATTAGATACTTAGAAGGTAAATTAATAGAAAAAGGTAAAAAGAACACAAGCTTGATTTTATTAAATGGTACTTCGAGTGGTTCAAAACTTCCAGAAGCAGATGTTGCAGAAATGGATATTTTTTTAGAAAAGGTGTATCAACTTTTACCTATTCTTGGTTTAAATCAATTTAATATATCTGATACTAAACAAGAAGATAATCAAAGTTTTCTATATTGCAATATAAAAGGTCTAGAGGCAATTGGAAATAGAACAGATAATGGTTTTATAGTTTATAAAGGTTCAAAGGCTGTATTGGAACTAAGGGAATCTGCATCACCTAGGCATCTAAATAACCGAAAAAAGCTTATTGAAAATGATATTTTAATTAAAAAAGAAGAATATTTTTTATTTGAAAAAGATTATGAATTTAAAAGTCCTAGTGCAGCTGGTAGTATAATACGTGGTGGAAATACAAATGGACTTATACATTGGAAAGATAGCCTCGGAAGAACATTAGCTGTGATAGATGAATAAAGCTTGTAACATAAAATCATATAATAAATGTCAGTTCCCAAAATAAAAAGTTTAGGAAAACACTTCCTTCTTTGTTAATGTTATTTTAATCACTTTTATTAAAATATTAAAGTAAAAATATCTTAAAAAGTAAATTTGTAAATTATACTAAATATATATGATATGTCTCTAAATATGAATTTTAAAAAGAATATCACATTATATATTTTTTGTTGCATGGTGATATATTAGGAATAGATGAAGATAATATAGAAGCTTATAGTGTTAACGTATTATCTTAATAATTAAATTTTGGTGTAATTCTAGTAAACTTATTAGAAATTGTCCAGTTTTTTGTTTTATTTAAATATGATTTTAAGTTATTAATGTGATTGATATAATTTCCTTTAAATCCATTATTTGGAGATTGTACTAAATCTCTAATAATTTTACCTAAGATTGTGTGGATTTTATATTCTATCATTATATCTACAACATTCAAATTATTAAGACGATTATTAGATTCAGTTACTTTTTGCGGATTTTTTTCTATTGTATTAATCCATTGTCCATGAGCTATATTATTTCTTATTTGGCTCTGTTTGCGAATATAAGTATCTATGTACTTTCTAAGTTCTTTTTTCTTCTTATTTCTCTCTTCTTTAGTTGTTATCACTTTATCTAAAGATATAGCAAGTAGTTTATTCCAGCCTGCAGTAATACCAGATGACTTTTTTATTTTAAGAATATTTGAAATTTCTGATGAAGTGAATGCATCTGGTGTATATAAAATTTGAGAAATCTGAGCTTCTGACCAAGCACTATAAGTTAATGCAAGTAATTTTGTTCTCATATCTATTTCAAAAGCATTGGAATTTCTAATAGAAGTAGTGATATCTCTATTTAATTGAGTAATAACTTTTCTAAGATATTGTACATTTTCACTTTGTTTATAAAAAATTTCAAGAACCTTTATTTATTAAGATGGATTCCCTTGCGGGGGGTCGGGAATTGAACCACGCCTACTCAAAAGAGCATTTTATCCATGTCTACCCCATATATTTATAATTGTGGAATCCATAAAGTAATTATAAAGATATAATCTTAAAATATTATTAATTATTTTTAATTAAATTTAAATAATTTTCATACCAATAAATTAACCCTCTCATAGATTTTTTATAACTAGCTCTATTATAAGCGTTTTTCACTTTATTAGATTCTTTATGTGAAAGTAGTGCTTCTATTACTTCTCCACTATATCTATGTTCTTCCATATTCTCATAAGCAATAGTTGAGAACATAGCTCTAAAACTATGTGGTACAAATTCATCTTTTGTGAACCCCATTCTTCTTATTGCTGATATCAAGGTATTATCACTCATTGGTTTATCTTTTCCTCTAAAACTTGGAAAAACATATTTTCCATTACCTGTAAATTGTTGTACTTCTTTTAGTATTTCTATTACTTGATTTGGTAAGGGTAATATGAATTCTATTTTTGTTTTCATTTTATCTTTTGGGATAATCCATTGTTGATTTTTAAAATCTATTTCTGACCATTCACAGTGTCTTATATTGAAACTTCTTACAAATACATATGGAAGCATTTTTAATGCCATTTTCGTTGTGTAGTCACCTGAGTATTCGTCTATAGCTAGAAGTAAAGCTTTTATGTCCTTATCTTTTGTGAAAGTAGGGTAATGTCTTTTTTCTCTTCTCCCTAGAATTGTTTTTTGTTCTATATCTGCAATTATATTATGTGGTGTATATTCTAATGTAACAGCATATTTATATATTTTATTTAACAGCATAAAAACTCTTTTTGCTGTTTCTTGTATATCTTTTTCTTTTAGATCTTGAAGTATTTCAATTATATTCAATCTCGTAATTTCATCTATTGGTTTATTTTTTATAAATGGATATACATAAAGTTCTATTGCTCTTTCTAATTTTATATGATAGTTTTCTGATACTTCACTTTCATAATTCTTATGCCATTCTTGGGAAACTTTATAAAATGTATTTTCTTTCTTTTTTTCAATGATATTAATCTCTTCTTTTTTTTGTTTCTTCTTTTCATTTGGATCAATATCATTCGCTATTTGTGATTTATATTCTTCTCTTTTTACTCTAGCTTCTTTTAATGAAAGACTTGGATACGTTCCCAAAGATAAAACTTTTTCTTTATCATTAAATCTATATTTAAATCTCCATCTTTTTCCACCACTTTTAGCCATGATTAAAAAAAGACCTCCACCATCAAAAAGTTTATAATCTTTTTCTTTAGGTTTAGCAGATTTAATTTTTGTATCTGTCAAAGGTACTATAGTTCGAGCCATGAGAATCCTTTTTGAATATTTTAGGGTACTTTTTTTTATTCGCTTTTGTGATTTTACATAAAGTACCCTAAAAAGTACCCCAAAAATGTTAGATTAAGTAAAATGTAGTTAGATTGGATTAGACTAAAAAGAAGAATAAAGCCCTTTATTATAGTATCTAGTTGGACTTTATTAGTATGTATTGGATTGTGTATTGGTGGAGATGTGGAGAATCGAACTCCAGTCTTAAAACAGCTACTACCAGCGTCTACATGCTTAGTAAAAGATTGATTAATTTCACTTTCTAATAGCTCAACCTGCAAGGCTATTTAAAAAGCTAAGATTCTAAATGTCTCAAATTAGTCAAATCAATTCTAAGATGATAATCTATCAAGGGTGAATCTCCGTAATACTACATAGATAGAATCTGTAGTGGAAACCTCCAAAGTCTCAAGCCGTAAGGCGAGTCTGTGTTTAACTTATGCTATTTTAGCGTAAGCTGGAGCGTAATTTGTATTGTTTGCGTCTAAAAAAAATGAACCGCGTAACGGCATGTTCAGGCCGACATGCAACTAATCCTCACTGCTCTAATCGATACCAAGTCATCCCCATGAAAAATGGAAGCGAATTATAGCAAAAGAATCTAAGTTTTACAAGTTTATGAAAAAATTAGAGAATAGAAAAGCTTAAAAGCTTTCCCATTCATCATCATTGTCTTTTTGAGCAGATATAGTTTGTGCTGGTTTCATTGGCTGAACTATTCCTTCCTTTTTTGGTGTTACTATTTTTGAAGTAGTAGGATTGCTTACTTTTTGAATTTTTCTTTCTACTTTTTGAGTTTTTTCAATTGAAACAGTTGAATCTTTTTGGATTTCCATTTTTTCCGCTTGAACATTATCTTTTCCATTAAACTCTTTAGAATCTGCGTTAGTTACAATTCTTTTTGCAATTTTTAATGTATTTTCTGCAATTCCTTTTGTATTTGTAGCAACACTTGCATTTTGTTGCGTTTGAGAATCTAACATATTTACAGCGTCATTAATTTGCTCAATTCCTTCTAATTGCTCTTTTGAAGAAGTAGATACTTTTGTAATTAAATCTATAGTATTTATGATATTTTCATTTAATCCACTGTATCCATCAATCATACTATCGGCAATTTCTTTACCTTCATTAGCTTTAGTATTTGCGTCTTCAACTAGATCTTTTATCTCTTTAGCTGCTTCTGCAGATCTTGCTGCTAGGTTTCTTACTTCTTGTGCTACAACTGCAAAACCTTTTCCTGCTTCACCTGCGGTTGCTGCTTCAACTGCTGCATTTAGAGATAGAATATTTGTTTGGAATGCAATCTGATCAATTACATTAATTGATTCGTTAATTGCAGTTACTTTTTCATTTATCTCATCCATTGCAGCAGTTGTTTTTACTGCTAACTGTTGTCCTGTAGTTGCAGAAGTATTAAGTTTATTTGCATTGTCAGACATATGTGCAACATGCTCACTATTTCCTCTAATATTTTGTGTAACTTCTTCTAAGGCAGCAGCTGTTTCTTCTAGTGAAGCTGCAGCAGAATTTGAACTTGTATTTAAGTTATCTACATTTTGTAATAAGACTTGAGCACTATCATCTAATGTTAAACCATTTTTCTTATTTTCAATAAGCATTTGAGTAATTAGTTTTCCTAAGTTGTTAAGAGCTAATGAAACTTTTCCATTGTCATTTTCTACTTTTTTAGTAAAATCAAGTTTTGTAAAGTCTTCAAATATTTTTAGAAGTTCATTTGTATCTCTACAAATATTTGATTCAAGGGCTTCAAGCATTTCATTTAATTTTTGTCTTAATTCTTCAAGTGTTTTTGAGTGAATTGGAGTATCAAATCTATTGTGCATATTCCCTTTTTCGACTTCTTCAAGCATTTTTTTAACTTCTACTATAAAGTTATCTTCAATTGAATCTAGTTCTTTTGTTTTTTGAATATTTGTATTGATTAATTCAGACATTTGTCCTATTTCATCATGTGCATTTATCTTAATAGGTTTTACATCATGAGATTCTTTATTTAAATATTTAAAGAAATCTAACATTCCGTTTTGAAAACTATTAAGTGGAGTTAATACAACTTTCCCAAATACTATATATACAATTATTAATAATAATGCACCTAATAGAAGGATACTTCCAATTATTTCATAATTTAACATTTCAACATCTTCTAGTAAGCTACCAATAGGTGTAATAACTTCTAATGAACCTCTTACATCTCCCATTTTCCAATCAATTTTTGGACTATCTGCTCTAGTATTGTGACATTTTACGCAACCAGGCGCTACCATATAATCAGCAACTGCTACTCTCACTACGTCTTTGCCTTCAAATTTTTCAACTGAGATATATGGTTCTACGTTTCCATCTCTAAATCGTTTCATTGCAGTTTCTGAAAAATTATCAAGTGTTCTTGAAGCTCTATTTGGGAATGGGTAATCACTATAGAGTTTTAATTTAATACCATCTTTTTTAGCACTTACAAGTGCACCTAAATCATGAATCATTGTTGCTGGTAAAGGAATTGTGTCTTTGTTCTCTTTATGATCAAAATTAATTTTGATTTTTGAATTGCTTTTTACAACTGGAACAACATTCCCTGCATAATATTTTCTAAGTGTTTTATACTGGTCAACAGTATTTTTAGCACTTACAATACTTTGCTTTATTACATTTTCTTTTGTTTGTGCTGATATAAAAAAGTATATACCTATTATTGCAACAATTGCAATAAGAACAATAGGCAAAAATAGTTTTGCTAAAATCCCTCTATTATTCATAATTTATCCTTGTATTTTAATTATATAATATAATAGCAGTCCTACAGTAAAAGAAAAATAAAATTATTATTAAATAAAATTTATAATTAAAAAGTGTGTATATTCTATTATAATAATAAAATAGTATATTTAATATAGCTATTCGTTTTTAACAACTTTTTACTAAATAAATCATATAATCACATATATTTAATTTGGAGATTTTTAATGAATAAAAAAGGAATTTTAATTATTGGTGCAGGTGGGGTTAGCCGTGTTGCTACGGTTAAGTGTGCTATGAATATTGATACATTTGAAAAGATTACTTTAGCTTCGAGAACATTATCAAAATGTGAAGCAATTGCAAAAGATATAAAAAAGAATCAAAAGGTAGATATTGATGTAGCAAAAGTAGATGCAGATAATGTACCTGAACTTAGTGAATTGATAAAAAAAATTAATCCAAAAGTGGTACTAAATGTAGCTCTTCCTTATCAAGATTTAACAATTATGGATGCATGTACTTCTTGTGGTGTAGATTATGTAGATACTGCAAACTATGAACATCCAGACGTTGCAAAATTTGAGTATAAAGAGCAGTGGGCGAAGCAAGAGCAGTTTAAAAAAGCTGGAGTTAAAGCGCTATTAGGTTCTGGTTTTGATCCTGGTGTTACTGGTGTTTTTTGTGCTTATGCTCAACAAAATTTATTTGATGAAATAAACTATATAGATATTATGGATTGTAATGCGGGTGATCATGGTTATGCTTTTGCTACAAACTTCAATCCAGAGATTAATTTAAGAGAAGTCTCTTCAAATGGTCGATATTGGGAAGATGGCAAATGGATTGAAACAAAACCACTTGAAATAAAAATCGACCATGATTATCCAGAAATAGGAATAAAACCTTCTTATTTGCTCTACCATGAAGAGTTAGAGTCTTTATGTAAAAATATTAAAGGTTTAAAAAGAATTAGATTTTTTATGACATTTGGAGATTCTTATATTCAACATATGAATTGTTTACAAAATGTTGGTATGTTAGGTATTGAAGAAATAGAACATAAAGGACAAAAAATTATTCCTATGGAATTTTTAGCAACCTTATTACCTGACCCTGCAAGTCTAGGACCAAGAACTGTTGGCAAAACAAATATTGGTTGTATTATTGAAGGATTCAAAGATGGTATTAAGAAAAAAGTTTATATCTATAATACTTGTGACCATCAAGAGTGTTATAAAGAAGTAGGGGCACAAGCGGTTTCATATACAACTGGAGTTCCTGCAATGATTGGTACTAAGATGTTATATAAAGGTATTTGGGATGGAACAGGTGTTTTCAATATTGAAGAATTTGATGCTAAACCATTTATGGATGAATTAATGATTCAAGGGCTTCCTTGGAAAATTCTTGATTTACCAGTTGAATAATTTTTTTTAAAGTTTTTTTATACTTGAACGGTATAATTAAATAAACTTATTTTAAGGAGACTATTATGCAAAAATATATTTGTCCTACATGTGATTATATTTACGATCCAGCAAAAGGTGACCCTGATAGTGGCATAGTACCAGGTACTGCATTTGAAGATATACCAGAAGATTGGGAATGTCCTGATTGTGGAGTGGCTAAAGAGGATTTTGAACCATATAATGAAGAGTAATATAGTAAATAGTATTGATGAAGTTCCAAGTCCTTCCTTTGTTTGTGAAGAACGATTACTAAAAAAAAACTTAGAACTTTTAAAAAAAGTTCAAGATGAATCTGAAGTAAAAATTCTTTTAGCATTAAAAGGATTTGCTCTTTGGTCTACTTTTGATTTATGTAAGCAGTATCTATACGGTTGTTGCGCAAGTGGTTTGCATGAAGCAATTTTAGCAAAAGAAGAATTTGGAAAAGAAGTGCATACTTATTCTCCGGCATTTAAAGAAGAAGAAATTGATGAGATTATTGATATTTCGAATCATTTAGTATTCAACTCATTTAATCAATTAAACAAATTTAGAGAAAAGGCTAGGGGAAGAACATCTATTGGACTTAGAGTTAATCCAGAATATTCTTCAGTTGAGGTGGATTTATATAATCCATGTGGAGTATATTCTAGACTTGGGATAACAAGTGTAAATTTTGATAAAGACAATCTTGAAGGAATTGATGGATTACATTTTCATGCTCTTTGTGAACAAAATGTAGACGCGCTTGAAGGTGCACTATCAAATTTTGAAGAAAAATTTGGTGAATTTTTACCTCAAATGAAATGGGTTAATTTTGGAGGAGGGCATCATATTACAAGAGAGGACTATGATGTAGATGGATTGATTAAACTTTTAAAAGATTTTAAAAATAGATATCCTCATTTAAAAGTCTATTTAGAACCTGGCGAAGCCGTCGGCTGGCAAACCGGTTACTTAGTGGCAACCGTTTTAGATATTATAGAAAATCAAATGTCAATAGCCATACTAGACACTTCAGCAGAAGCTCACATGCCTGATACTTTAGCTATGCCTTATCGTCCAGATGTACGAAATTCTGATTTAGCAAATATAAAAAAATACACATATCGCCTTGCTGGGAATACATGTCTTGCGGGTGATATAATAGGCGATTACTCTTTTGATGAACCTTTGAAAACAGGTGACAAAATTATCCTAGAAGATATGATTCATTATACAATGGTAAAAACATCAACCTTCAATGGAATCAAGTTACCATCTATAGTAATAAAAAATAGTCAAGATTGTTACCAAATTGTAAACAATTTTGGATATAATGCATACAAATCAAGACTTTAATAGGGGAAATTACATGGGAAGAGATAGAAATATAATTAGTGATGAATTAAAAGATAATGAAGAAATTCAAAATCCAACTTCTGTTATTGAAGAAGAGGGAACTGTAGAATTAAAAGATGAAGATTGTATAAAAACTTGTAAAAGTTCAAAAATTAATTCAAAAAAGAAGAAAGTACAAATTTGGGTAAAAAAAGAGACTTTAGAATATGAACAAGATCTGACTGCTCTTCAAATTGAATTACTTAAATTTCAAAATCATGTAAAAGAAAAAGGATTAAAAGTCCTTATGATTTTTGAAGGTAGGGATGCTGCTGGTAAAGGTGGAGTTATAAAAAGAATCACTGAACACTTAAACCCAAGGGGTGCGCGAGTAGTTGCTTTAGAAAAACCAAGTGATATAGAAAGAACACAATGGTATTTTCAAAGATATACAAAACATTTACCAAGTGCTGGAGAAATAGTTTTATTTGATAGGTCATGGTACAACAGAGCAGGGGTAGAGCCTGTAATGGGGTTTTGTACATCTGAAGAACATCATGAATTTTTAAGAGAAGTTCCAGAGTTTGAAAACATGCTTGTAAAATCTGGAATCATTTTAATGAAGTTCTATGTTTCTGTTTCAAAAAAAGAACAAGCAAGAAGATTTAAGAAAAGAGAAACAGATCCCTTAAAACAATACAAACTCTCACCTGTAGATAAAGAATCTCAAAAACTTTGGGATAAATATACAATTGCAAAATTTTCAATGCTTATGGCCTCAAATTCGGAGGTATCTCCATGGACGGTTGTTAAAAGTGATGATAAAAAACAAGCAAGAATAAATTGTATTAAACATATTTTATCTCACGTTAGCTATCCAAAAAAGATTAAGAAAAAAGATTTAAAAACGAATAATAAAATATTAATTTCTGGCGCACAAGAGTTGGAAGTTATGGAACATGAAAACAAATTTGCAAAGGCATAACTAGATGAATTTAAGTGATTTTGATAAAACAAATTATAGTGGGTTATATATTTCAAAAGCTGCTCATCCATCTTTTGGTAAAAAATACATTGCAAGATTCCAATATGATAAAAAAAGATATGTAAAAGTTCTTGGGTATGTAAAAAAAGATAATCTTACAAAAAAAGCTGCATTAACTTTAATGCAAAAATTTAAAGATTCGATTGTTATAACAAAAGAAGAAAAAGCACCAAAAGAAATAAAATCTGAAAAATTTACTGATGATAAACTTGAGAAACTATTAGAAGAAAATAAAGCACTTAAAGCAATTTTAGGTGATTTCAAAAATGTTGATCCCGAAGTTCTTCATGATGGAATTCAAAAAGTTTATGATCTAGAAGAGTTGAAGAAATATCAAATAGAATTAATTAAACTTCAAAATTATTTGGAAGCTGAAAATAAAAGAATGATTATTTTATTTGAAGGTAGAGATGCATCTGGAAAAGGTGGTGCAATTCGTAGAATCACAAGATATATGAATAATAAGCATTACCGTATAGTTGCCCTTGGTAAACCTACTGAAACACAAAGAAACCAATGGTTTTTCCAAAGATATATTCAACACTTCCCAACTGGTGGAGAAGCAGTACTATTTGATAGGTCTTGGTATAATCGAGCAATGGTTGAACCAATATTTGGCTTTTGTACAAGAGAAGAACATGAAATTTTTATGGAAGACGTAGTGAATTTTGAACAAGATTTAGTAAGACAAGGAATGGTTTTAATTAAACTTTATTTTTCTGTTTCTAAAGATGAACAAAAAAGAAGATTTGATAGAAGAATCAATGATCCACTTAGACATTGGAAATTTTCTGAAGTTGATATGCAAGCTCAGGATTTATGGAGTGAATTCTCTGAAAAGAAATATGAGATGTTAAGACGTACTTCATCACGTAGTGCTCCTTGGCACGTTGTAAGAAGTAATGATAAACATAAAGCACGTTTAGAGGCTATGAAAATTATTCTTAACTCTGTAGATTATGATGGACGTAACTATGCATTGAATTTCGAAGCAGATGAAGAAGTTAATATCTCTGTTCAAAAAGAGTTAATGCAAATGAGAAAGTCTGCTAATTACTAATATTTAAATTACCAAGGATTTGAAGAAGTATCTTCATTCTTGGTATCAACTCTTTTTAATAATACTTGTTGTTTTTTATTTTCTACTTTCCCTAACCATTTCTTTTCTTCTAAATCTGAAATTTGTTCTAGTTTATTTTTTTGCCTTTGTTGTTCTCTTTTTTCATTTTTCTTTTGCTGCTCTTTTCCCTTATTCTTTTCAGATTGATCATTGCCTTGATTTTTTTTGTCTTTTTTCTTTTCTTCATTTTTCTTTTGTTTATCTTTATCTTTGTTCTTCTGATTTTCTTTCTCTTCTTTTTTCTTATCATTCTTTTTGTCTTGTTTTTTATCTTGTTTTTTATCTTTATTCTGCTCTTTCTTATCTTTATTCTGCTCTTTCTTATCTTGCTTTTTTTCTAACGCTTTTTTTACTGCTTCAAGATTTTCGTTAGTTTGTTTATCATCTTTTATTTTTAAAGCATTTTCATACATTTTTTTAGCATTTTCTAAATCATTTAATTTAACATAAGAGTTTCCCATATTATGTAGTTTCTTATATTCTAAGCTTTGATTTGTAGTTGTGACATTTTTATATGTATTTAGTGCTTCTTTATATTTTTTCTCTTTATACAAAGAGTTACCTAGGTTATAGTTTGCTTCAGATGTATTTGCAACTTTTTTATAATTTTTTGTAGATTCTTTATAATTTTCTTGTTTATAGTAATTGTTTGCTTTTTCAATTGTTTGAAAATCAAAAACTTCTGCATCTAGGTTTGTTGTGATAAAAGATATGAAAAAAACTGCAATTGTATTTACCACTTTTTTAGATTTAAACTTTGGAAGAGAAGAGAAAGCAATTAGTAAAATAAATAGTGCTAAACCTAAAGGATAATAAAATAGTTCAGTATATGTTTTGAATTTTTTTGATTCAAGCTCTTTTTTTGAAGATTTCTTATCGATATCTGACAAAATTTCTTTTATATCAGCATTTGAAATTGAATAATTTATAAATCCACCATTTGTATTTATAGATAGTTTCTTTATTTTTTCATTTAGTGCAACAGTTACAATCAAACCATCTTTATTAGTTAAAAATTCTCCATTTTCTAGTTTTATCGGACTTGCTTTTTTCGTAGCTAGTGCAATTGTATAAATATTGATTTTATTTTCATTTGCAAATTTAATTTCTTTTTCATACTCTACACTATTTCCCCCATCAGTAAGAAGTAAAAGATTTTTATTATCATAATCTTTTAAAAGTTTATTTGTAGTTTCTAAAGTTGAAAATATATTTGAACCATTATCAAAATTTGTTCCTGTATTAAGATTTTCAACTAGAATCTTAAGTGAATTGAAATCTTGTGTAACTGGAGAAAGTATAAAAGAGGATTTTGCAAAGAGTATTACTGCAAGTGCATTCTTTTTTGATAATTGTATAATATCTAATAATTTTTGTTTTGCTAGAGCTAATCTATTTGGGTAAATATCATTTGCTAACATTGATTTAGATACATCAATCGCTATGACAATGGATGATACTTCTTGTTTAAAACTATGCTCTTTTTCTTGCGCTACTGGCCGTGCTAGAGCAATAGTCATTAAAATAATACTAATAAAAAGTAAGATATTTCTTGTTGTTTTTGTCATATATTTATTTGATACTGATAATTTATTTAAAGTCTCTTTTGAAAAGTATTTTTCAAAACTATCTTTGTTCGTAATAATTAAGAACATTAGTAAAAAAATTGGTATTAGCATTAAAAGTAATACGTTATGGTATAAAAATTGCAAAGTGATTTACTCCTTGAATAGTATTTTATAGAGTCCTTAGTAAGTTTTAGCTAAAATCACGTCTAAAATTAATACAATCGGAGTAGATTTAATGGAATTTAATGCAAACAGAGTAGACGAAGCTAATGCAGTTATCACTTCAACACTTTCAAAAGATGTTATTGAAGCAAACTTAGACAAAGTAGCAAAAGAAGCTGCAAAAACTATGGATATCCAAGGTTTCAGAAAAGGTAAAGTACCTGTAGCAGTTGTAAAACAGAGATACGCTGAAAAGTTAAGAGAAGATGCTGAAGGTGAAGCATTAAGAAATGTACTTTCTTCAGGATTAGCTGAATTAAAAATTGCAAATGAAGATATTGTTGGTGAACCTTCAATAACTAAATATGACAAACAAGATAATGGTGATATCGAAATTGAAGTTAGCGTTGCTTGTAAACCAAGTGTTGATTTAGGTGATTATAAAGCTCTTGTTCCTGCAGTTGAAGACAAAACAGTTGAAGCAGATGCAATAGATGCCAAAATTCAAGAAATGGCTAGTTCTTCAGCACCTTTAGTAAAGATTGCTAGAAAAAGAATGGTTAGAGATCAAGATCATGCAGTAATTGATTTTGAAGGTTTTGTTGATGGTGTAGCATTTGATGGTGGAAAAGCTGAGAAGTATCCATTACATGTTGGTACTGGTTCTTTTATCCCTGGATTTGAAGAACAAGTTATTGGTATGAAATATGAAGAACAAAAAGATATCACTGTAACTTTCCCTGCTGAATATCAATCAAAAGAATTAGCTGGTAAAGAAGCTGTATTTAAAGTAACTTTACATGAGATTCAAGAAAAAGGTGAATCTGAAATTAATGATGAATTCATTGCAAAAATGTTACCTGGTGAAGAGGGTGCAACAATTGAAACTTTAAAAGCTAAAATTGAAGAGCAAATGAAAGCTGAAGCAAAAGGTACTTACTATAGAGATGAGTTAAAACCTGCATATTTAGATACATTAGTTGAAACATTAAACTTTGCATTACCAGGTTCAGTTGTTGATCAAGAAGTTAACTTTGCGCTTAACAACAAAGTGAGAGCTATGAGTGAAGATGAAATCAAAGTTTTACAAGAAGATGCAACTAAAGTTGAAGCTATGAGAGACGAATTAAAAGCAGATGCAGAAAAATCTGTAAAAGCTACATTTATTGTTGATGCTTTAGCAAAAGCTGAAGGTATCGAAGTGAATGATCAAGAAGTTACTCAAGTAATTTACTATGAAGCAATGCAAACTGGTCAAAATCCACAAGAAGTATTAAAACAATACCAAGATGCTGGATATTTACCTGCAATTAAAATGTCAATGATTGAAGATAAAGTTATTACAAAATTATTAGACGAAAAATTAGGTCAATAAATAAAATATTAGGATTATAAATTATGAGTTACATCCCATACGTAGTTGAAAAAAGTGGAAGAGGTGAGAGAAGTTATGATATCTATTCACGACTTCTAAAAGATAGAATTATTATGTTAAGTGGTGAAGTAAATGACCAAGTAGCGTCAACTATTGTTGCTCAGTTACTTTTCTTAGAAGCTGAAGATCCAGATAAAGATATCTATTTATATATCAACTCTCCAGGTGGAGTAATTACAAGTGGTATGTCTATTTATGACACTATGAATTATATTAAACCAGATGTTTGTACTATTTGTATAGGTCAAGCAGCATCTATGGGAGCATTTTTATTATCTGCTGGAGTAAAAGGTAAGAGATATTCTCTTCCTAACTCTAGAATTATGATTCATCAGCCATCAGGTGGAGCTCAAGGCCAATCTACTGATATACAGATTCAAGCTAAAGAGATTCAAAGAATGAAAGATGAATTAAATGCAATGATTGCTGAGCAAACTGGACAAGATGTTAAAACTGTTGAAAAAGATACGGATAGAGATAACTTCATGAGTGCAAACGAAGCTTGTGAATATGGTTTAATTGACGAAGTTATAAAGAATCATAAGTAAAGACTAAAATGACTAGAGAAGTAATAACATATCCAAACAAACTACTTAGAGAAAAATCTAAAGACGTGTTGAAGTTCGATACTGAACTTCACACGTTACTAGATGACATGTATGACACTATGATTGCTGAAAATGGTGTTGGCCTTGCTGCTATTCAAGTTGCTATTCCTTTAAATATTTTAATTATAAATCTTCCAGATGAGGAAGATACTCAAGAAAAAGAAAATTTAATAGAAGCAATTAATCCTATAATTACTCATAAAGATGGAACTCAACTTTTTGTTGAAGGTTGTCTTAGTGTACCAGGGTTTAATGAAGAGATAAAAAGAGCTCAACATATTGTAGTTGAATATTTTGATAGAAATGGTCAAAAAAAATCTATGGAAGCTGAAGATTTTCTAGCAGTTGCATGGCAACATGAAATGGAACATTTAGCGGGACACCTTTTTATTGAACATTTATCTATTATAAAAAGAAAAAAATTTGAAAAAGAGTGGAAAAGAAGGTTAAAAGAGAAGAGATAAACTTCTTTTAACTCCTCTTTGAATAAATATTGTTCCGATTGTACAAAATGCTAAAATAGTCAACATTTCTATATGAGGATTATTTGAAAATGCATATAGTCCAAAATTTACTAAAATCACAGATAAAATACCTTTTTGCCAACAATCATATATATATAATTTAATTTCTTCATTATCTTTATTTTTTAAATAATATTTTGTAATTAATATTACTGAAATTGCAAAAATTAAAGTAAATAAGCCAATTATTTGAGAAACAAACTTAAAATTTAATGGCATATATAATAGTACCAAAGATGAGGCAACTCCAGCTATTATAAAATGATAATATTTTAAAGCAAATTTAGCATACTTTTCTAAACTACTTTCTTCATCTTTTTTAAATTCATCTATTTCTTGTTTTATAGTTTGTTTGATTGTTTCAGTTGTGGATATTTTTAGATCATTTTCTATTTCTATATTATTTTCAATCTTATCCACAGTTGTATCTTCTATTTTTTCTTCCATTGTTACTCTTTTAATATTATATTATTTTTTATGATATATGATTTTTAACAGTTTGACAAGAAAAATAAGCTTTCTTTTAATTATTTATTTAAAAC
>OJIJ01000062.1_pt1 | contig 16248 bp, 16 predicted proteins | sample 1595891 | NCBI WGS metagenome assembly OJIJ01 (sample SAMN05416853, study PRJEB24817) | seawater metagenome | isolation source: Sea water | place: Canada:Atlantic | collected 2013-11 | reverse complement strand
CTACACTATCCTCTTCGTCGGCAGCGTCAGATGTGTATAAGAGACAGGTATAAAGTTACCTTTATACTTTTTTCAATTTAAACTAAAATCTAAACGATTCCAGGGTTACCTTTGATACCAACGATATCAGGAGTATCAACTTTCAAGTTAGCAATATGCTTAACATTTTTAAGATAAGTCTCTACAGTTTCCCATACAGGTTCACCTGGTGATTTAGAACCAACTGTAGACCAACCTGCAACTTTATAGTTTTTAGAAGCTTCAAGTTTATGTCCATTTTTAGTAAGAGTAATATCCGTAATTCTCTCACCCATCTTACCAGTTGGATTAATTCTATAAGAAATACCACCTGTTCTAACCATATCTCCACCTTGTTGATAAAATGGATCAGCATTAAATAAGTTATCTGCTACATCTTCTAAAATAGCCTTAATACCTTGACCAGTTATATCTCTAGCATAAGTTTCAGGATAAGTCATAGCTGTTTGTGTCATTAAATCATCAAAAGTAATAGCTTGACCTGGCATTACAGAAGTTCCCCATCTAAATCCTGGAGATAATGAAATATCCGCACCTTTAACGTCAATTAAAGCATCACAAATAATTTGATCCCAAGAACCATTAAAGTTACCACGTCTGAAAAGCGTATTTTCAGTTGTTGCAATTTCTCTAGTTAATTCTTTTAAGAAAGGAGCTCTAACATCTTGAATGTATTTTTTCATTTCTTTATCTTCTGGAATTAAATCAGAGAAGATTGGAAGAAGTGTAAATTTAAAGTCTTTGATTTTTCCATTTTGAATATTTAAATCAAGAACATTTAAAAATTTACCATTTGAACCAGCATTACATACATAAGTAGTACCTGCTTCATTTTTCACAGGATATGCTTCCGGAACACCATCATGAGTATGACCACCCATAATAAAGTCAATTCCAGTTACTATTTCTGCCATTTTCTTATCTGTATCATAACCATTATGAGAAAGAACAATAACAGCATCAGGTTTTTCTTCTTCTCTAACTTCATCTACTAACTCTTGCATACCATCATCATTAATAGAGAAAGTCCAATCAGGGATAAATCTCTGAGGATTCGCAATAGTTGTATAAGGGAAAGCTTGACCAATAATAGCTACTCTAGCATTACCCATTTTTTTAATTGTATATGGTTTAAATGCATGTCCAGTATCTTCATCATATGCTTCAGCAGTACCTTCCATTAATGCATCTTCTTTAACCATAACATTTTGTGCTAAGAATTCTGCATCTAATAATTTAACATTTGCTAAAATTTCTTCAGCCTTATATGTAAATTCCCAGTGACCAACAGCAACATCAACACCAAGTTTATTCATAGCGCCAACCATATCTTTACCTCTAGTGTAAAGAGCTGTTGCAGAACCTTGCCACGTATCCCCACCATCTAACAATAATGTTTTATCAGAACCAAAATTATTCTTCAAATAATCAACTACAGTTTTAATTTGTGAAAAACCACCAACTCGCCCCATAGCTTCTGCATGTTTTTCAAAGTTTACGCAAGAATATGCATACTCTAATCTTTTGTCACCCTTAATACCATAATAGTCTAATAACTTTTCACCTACAATATGTGGAGGCTTACCATAGTTACCATGAAAACCAAGATTAACACTAGGTTCCCTAAAATATACTGGTAAAAGTTGTGCATGAGAATCTGTCATATGAAGAAGTCTTACATTACCGTGAGGTTTTAACTTATAGTAATCCTCAAGATTCTCTGTAGTAGTTATTCTTCCATGAGAGTTAGCAAATACAGGAGCAGCACCAAGTACTGCCATCATATAAACAAATTCTCTTCTACTTAATTTACTCATTTATTAATTCCTTCATTCAATTTAGAGACAATCTAAATTATTTACCTGTTCCTACTACTGTAAATCCAAGTGAAGTCCAAGCTTGCATACCACCTCTGTAGTATTTAATCTTTTCTGCAGGATATCCCATTCTTAATAGTGCGAATTCTGCATTTTTAACCATACCTGGAGTCTGTCCACACCAATAACCATTACAATATAATGCTAATATTTTAGCTTTTGAGAAGTCGAGTGTTCCATCTTCTTTTTGAACAACACCCATATCATCTTCCATTGCTTCAATTGCACCAGCTTTAGTTTCAAATCCTGTAAAAGGTACATTAATAGCACCTGGAATTCTTAATCTATCGTACCAACCTGGTTTTCTAGAATCAATAATTGCAATCATTTCATCAGTTTGAGCTTTTTTCATGTAATCAATGAACTCTAACTCACCTAAAGTTTCTACACCTTTACCTAAACTCATAGGTTGAGGCTTTCCTCTATTAGTTGTTTCATATAAAGCAGAAATTTTATTTCCAGCTGTTTGATTTCTCATGATAGTGAATTTTTCATCATTCAATTCCATATCAATTGACTTAACACCCTTAGCAATCATTACCTCACCAGCTAAACTTCCTGTTGAACACACACCTGCAATAGCAGTAGCTACTAATAATCTTTTAAAAATTGTCATATTATCTCTCTCCCTTAATTTAACGATTTTCTATATCTTAAGTAAAAAAGTCAAGAATTACCTTGACTTTTTTGTATTACTAATTAAGAATTAATACTTATACCCATCCCCAGGTACAGCTAATCTCCAAGTAGTTTTTGCTTCTTGATCTTGAGTTAATGCTGCAATAGCAAATTTACAAGCTCTCTCAGCTGCATAATTAGTTTCTAATTTAGTTTTAGATTGTTTACCCTTAAAAGTTTTAGGATTAACTTCTTTTGCACCAGTTTTTATAGCTTCTTCAACAGAAATAATTAAATCAGAGTTATTAACATTTAGTCTTCTAAACTCTAAGCCTTTTTTCTTTGCTTGATCATTGTACACATTTGCTGTAGCAATAACTTTTGTAATACCATTTGCTTTTACGTCACAATCTTTCTTTCCATCCATAGCATGAAGAGATGTTGTTAATGTTAATGCAACCGTAGCAGCGATTGTTAAGTTAATAATTTTTTTCATTTCATCTCTCCTTATTTTCTAAAGTCTGGACCATCGAATTTCATACCATTTGACATATATGCCATAAAGTATAATAAGTCTTTCATCTCTTTACTAGTATTCTTTGGTGGAACTTGACCTTCATCTTTAATACAACCTGACATTCTTCTTTCTAAAGTACCTAAACCATCTGCAGGATTTTTTGCACCCCATTTAAGTCTATATACTGGGAAATGTGTAGTTTGTCCAAGAAGTTGAGATAATGATTCATTTCTAACTCTTTGTCCAGCACCTTGTACGTGACAACTTGCACAGTTAAGTTTTAAATATCCTCTTTGCGCATAATAATATTTTTTACCATTTTCATATGCAGCTGCGGCATCAGCACTCTCAATTTTTACATTAACAACTTTTTCTTCTTCAGTAGCAGAAGCTGCAAAAAATGATTGTAAGTGGGCTAATTTACCTTTAGTAGTTTTCCATTTGTTTTCACCATTACTAGTTAAACACTCATTAATAGCAAGAGTTGAAGTAATAACTTCTTTTCTTTTTTCATCAAACATTGGATACATTGCTCCAGTTTCAGCTGGATTTGGGAAACAGTTAGCAAAAGATTTACCATTAGCAAATTTTTTGTTATATAACTCTTCTCCTGCTTCAATCCACTCTTCAGTTGGTGGGAATTCTTTAATCTCATCATAAGAAGCTCTCCCATTCTTAGAAAAGGCATAGTTTCCTAAAGCAAAATCTTGATGCTTTAATCCACCCATGATATTATTTTTTAATTCATCATCAGTTGAGTATGGGAAAAAAGTATTTCTATTTTTCTCTGGGTTTTCAAACTTTGCTTCAAAATATTTTATTAAAGCAAGTCTATCTTTTTCAGCTTGTGCATTGAAATCAGATGCATTTAATGCGCAAGCAGTTAATGCAACTAATACAGTTGTCTTAGCAATTTTTAATAACATACATATCTCCTATTTATTAAGTATCTTATTAACTACTCAAAGAGTAGTTAATTATTTAATTTTCCCTGTACTTGTGTTAGTATCACCTTTTAAATCAACCCAAGTAAACTCTAACTTATCTTTTTTCTTTGCTCCTGCAGCTTCTGCATTAAACTTAAATTTAAAGTATGGGTTTTTTGATAAAAACTGAGAAGTAGATACTTCATATACTACATTACCATTAACTTTTGCAACAATATATGTAATCCAATTAGCTTCTTTTTTTGCTCTTTTTGCTTCTTGATGAGATAACATCGCGTGATTAGCAAGTGCTTTAACAGTTACAACGCCTTTTTTTAACTTTGCTTTAATTCTAGTTTTTTTAGCCATTATTAGTTCCTTTTTTTCTTTTTTCTAATATTTTATAATTTTTGTGTTTTTGTCAGAGATTGAATTAAATCAACCACCACATCCACCGATTGTAACTTTAACTTGTTTTGAAGCTTTATATAATTTTCCTGCATCTTCAACAATTGCAATAACATTTCCAGTTTTTTGTAATTTAATTCTAATAGAGTAATCAACGATTCCACCTTTTGGAACATCAAATACTGCAACTAAAGTTTCTGGGTTTACATCTTGTAAAATAGCAACTCGTGAACCAGCTTTAGCAGAAACAGTTACAGGAATAACTGCACCATTTTCAGCAATATCTGGAGCTTTTAATTTAACTTTACCTTTACCGTCAGAAGTAGCATTTGTTCCAAAAATTTCACTAATTGCTGTATCAACTTTATCAGCATCCCATGCTTTTGGTTTTTCTGTTCTGTAATTAACTGCACTTAAAGTTGACGGTACAACTGAAGCTGCTAATACACCTAAACCTAAACCTAAAAAATTTCTTCTTTTCATCATTGTAATTTCCTTTTATATCTTAATTAATAGTTTTTAAATATGCAACAACTGCTTTAATTTCGCCATCACTTAACCAACCACTCTTACCAAATGCAGGCATTTGTGATATAGGGTTAGTAGTATACGGATTATAAACCTTTGCATATAATGCTTCTTCTGGCCAAGCTGACAAATATTGTAATTTTGGTCCCATACTTCCTGGTCCATTTAATGTTTTACCATTAATATCATGACAAGCAATACAGTTACCTAATTTTTTAGTCATAAAGATTTTTTCACCTTTTTTAACTAAATCGTCACCAGCTAATGAACCAGTAACAGCTAAACCACTTATAGCAGCAGCTACAACTAAACTTTTGATTAATTTCATACTTTTACTCCTTATTTACTCTCATTAATAATATAGTCAACTATTTTTTTGAATTCATCATCCGATAGACCCATTGCCGTTCCCTTAGGAGGCATAGCATTTATACCATCAATACCATTTGTGTAAACTTCTTCTAAACCTTTTTCCATAACTTCTGCCCAAGCTTCTCTATCGCCAAGAACAGGAGCTCCAATAGCTTTATTTGCATGACATGCAGAACAGTATGTTGCATAGTTATCTACAACAACTGGATCTACATCGCTTGCAGCGGCTTTTACAGGTTCTTTCCATGATCTTTCGGTTGATAAAGGTTCATTAACATTTGGAATTAAATCAACTTTAATTCTTAATAAAAGATCTTCAACTGGTTGTTTAATACAATCTTTCATACATCTTGTACCCTTACCGTATATTGTAGGATCAGAAAGAAGTTTTTGCATATTTTTTGGACCTTGATGGGGATCTTTAGTATCAACTTCTGGATAGAAACCTCCAACGTTAGGCATTACAATTTTATTAAAATTAGATTTACTTAAAACAAACTCTTCATCCATTTCTTCACCATCCACTTGAATTCCATTAGAAGCAAGTAAGAAAGCTGTAATTGCATAAGTTTCGCTGTTTGTTAATGTTTTAGGTGCTGTAAAAGGCATAGATTCCTGAATATACCAATAAAGTGTACTTGCATATGGCCAATAAGAACCTATAGTTTTTAATGCAACATCTGGATTAGGATTTTTATCTGCTGGATTTAATCTTTGTCTAACTAGTTCTGAAACATCTCCACCAGCCAATGTAGGATAACCTTTTCCACCAGCACCAAACTCACCATGACACATAGAACATTGAGCATCATAAAGTTCTTCACCCCATTCAACTGAACCTTGTGCAATTTTAGGTTTACCATTTTCCATAACAGTTTTACCATGTTTCATATCATACATAGGAAGACCTTCACCATCAGGTCTAGCATCTAAGTTCCAAACTTTTACTTCTAACTTAGTTGCTTTTCTACCATTGTCATATTTTTTAGTATCTTGCATATTTAAATGATAAGGTCCATACTTGCCATCTTTCACTTCATACTTAACTGCTCCATCTACAGACACGCCATTAGCAGAGAATAATGATGTAGCTAATACTACTGATAGTCCTAAACCAAGAAGAGTCTTAAGCTTTTTTGTGTTTTCTAATTTGAACATTATTACACTCTCCTTTTTTATTAATTTCCCAAGTTACGATAGCATTTCTATGATAAACAGATTCAACACCTACAGCTGAAGTCTCTTCATCAATAGTTGGTTGAATATTCCCAAAATCATCTCTAGATCTAGAAGATAATAATAGAGGTTTCCCATCCCATTTCATAACATAAGAGAACCTTGTCCAAGACTTAGGAAGAACTAATCCTTTTAGACTTGCTTCAACCCAGTTGTCACCACCATCAAGTGAAATATCAACACCAGTAATAGTTCCATGACCTGACCATGCAATACCTTCAACTTCTACCATATCACCTTTTTTAAGATGAGTCCAAGGTTTCTCAGGACAAGGAGAAGTAATAACAGAGTTAACTTCATTTACCCAGAAGAATCTTATAGCTTTTCCACCTGGTTGAACCATAGTATATTTAGAAGTTTCTTCTTTAGAATGCCAAGGTTTATCAGAGATTTCTAATCGTCTTAACCATTTAGTATTTAAGTTACCTTCCCAACCTGGAACAATTAATCTTACAGGATAACCTTGCTCAGGTCTTAAAGCTTCACCATTTTGTCCCCAAACAATCATTACGTCATCAAGTGCTTTTTCAACAGGTATAGATCTAGGATTAGAAGCATTATCTGAACCTTCAGCTAGCATCCATACTGCATCTTTCTTTAATCCAATATCTTCTAATACTGTCTTAAGCATAACACCTGTCCACTCAGCAGCACTCATAAGACCTTTTTGGAACTGTAGTGAGTTAAACTGAGGACCTCTCCACTCAGGAGCTCCATTTGCAGGACACTCAATAAAATAAATTCTACTTTCACTTGGATATCTTTTTAAATCATCAAGTGTAAGAACAATGTCTTTTTCAACTTGATCTCCACAAATCATTAGTCTCCACTCATTTGGATCAACGTGAGCCGTTCCTCCATGATTTCTTGTAAAAAATAGACCATTAGGTGTAACAATACCTTCTGATTCATGGATTGGACACATAGAAACAGATGCATAATAATCACCAGATGAAAATATAGGGTGAGTTCTTCTAATATTATTATGTTCATATGGAGATGGTAATCCATAAGGATTTTTATTTATTAGGTCACCTAGTTTTTGTCCCCATGGTGCTTCATTAATAATAGCAGGGTCATTAGCTTTTAACTTAACTGGTGATAGTACATTAGCAGCGGCAATAGCCCCAGCCGAATAAACTGCAGTTTTTCTAAAAAAATCTCTTCTACTTAATTTCTCTTCAGAAACTGTTTCTAAATCTTTTTCAGAACTCTTGCTTACTTTCGTCATTATTCCTCCTTGAAAAATAAGTTACATTAGTTAAAATCTTAGTAAATTTACTCTAACTTATATATCTTATAACATATAATTATCATAAGTAAATCTTAGAATTAATTTACAAAAACTTATACTTAACATAACACCAAATTATATAAGTTTTTATTATATAACAATGGCAATATTATTACCATTTTCTTGATTTAAGTCAATAAATTTTTCATTAAATTCAAAAGTTTAGTCATTTTTGTGTCACATAAACACCAATTGCTATTTGCTTGCTATTCTCACGATAAAAATGGCTCATTATCAATCTTTAAAGTTAATTTTTTTGATGAGTGTGGTAATATTCCAGCTACAATATTTGGAGTTAATTATGAGAAATTTTATAAATTATGATGAGTCTTTAAGAATACTAAATAATATTATTTTTAAAGCAAGAACAAAGGAAAAGCTTTTTTTAACTAATGCAATAGGAAGAGTTTTAGCTAAAGATATAATTGCAGACCACAACAGCCCTGAGTTTCCTACTTCAGGAATGGACGGGTATGCAATAAAGTTTGATGATCAAAAAAATAACAGTATTAAAATTATTGATAAAAATCCTGCGGGAACTGTTGTTGAATCAAAGGTTGTATCTGGAGTTTGTATTAAAACATTTACTGGTTCTTTAATGCCAGAAGGTAGTGATACATTAATACCTATTGAGAATGTTGATGTTAATGATAATTCAATAGTTATAACAAAAGAAGTACCTTTCGGTTTTGCAACAAGAGCTATTGGTGAGAATTATAAACAAAATGAAGTTCTCATAAAAGAAGGTGCTATTATTGGATTTGCAGAGATAGGAGTTCTAGCATCTTTGAATATTACTCAAATTCCGGTTTACTGCATGCCAACTGTTGCAATTGCAAGTACAGGAAGTGAAATACTTGACTTAGGTGAAGTACAAACTAACGATGCACAAATTAGAAGTTCAAATCATTTAACTGTTGAAGCACTTGCAAAAAAAGCTGGTGCAAATACATTACAAATGGGAATTGTAGAAGATGATATTGATTCAATAACCCAACTACTTGAAACAGCATTAGAAAAATCTGATATTGTTGTAACTACAGGCGGAGTGTCAGTTGGTGATTATGATTTTGTGCAAGATGTAATTAAAGAAAAACTTAATGCAGAAGTTTTATTTCATGGTGTAACAATTAAACCAGGAATGCATATGCTTGTAGCCCTTGCAAATGGTAAATTAATTATTGCACTTCCTGGTTTTGCATACTCTTCTACTGTTTGTGCTATTTTATATCTATTACCAATGATTTATAAATATGAAGGGGCAAATAAGCAATTACCTATTGTAAAGGCTAGAATTAATCAAGACTTTCCTTTAAAAATGAAAAAAACTATTTTTACTGCATGTAATGTAAAATATGAAGATAATGAATATAAAATTGACTTTGATGGTAAAAAACAAGGTACTAGTGCGATACTTACTAATATGCTAGGAAGCCCTGCTCTCTTAATCCAAAAAGACAATAGTGAAAATATTAAATCTGGTGATTTAGTAGATATTTTACTTTTAAATGAATTGAAATAATACATGAGCACACAAAGAGTTTATATCTTACTTGCACTTTGTGTGCTTTTTTGGTCTGCTAATTTTATTATAGGAAGATATATTGGAAGTGATGTTGAGCCTTTGGAATTGGCATTCTTTAGATGGATTTTTGTTGTAATTCTTTTAATCCCTTCATTTTTTATAATTGACATTAAAAAAGTGATTTCTATATTTAAAAAGAACTTCATATTACTATCATTTTTGTCTCTTTTAGGAATTACTTTATTTAATACATTATTATATATTGCCCTACAAACGACAACTGCAACAAATGCACTTTTAATTAATTCAATCGTTCCAATTCTTATTTTAGTACTCTCATTTTTTATTTTAAAAACAAGAATTAGTAAAATGCAAACTTTTGGTATCTTACTTTCTACCTTTGGAGTTGTTTTCCTAGTATTAAAAGGAAATATATTAAATATTTTTACTATTGAATTCACCACTGGAGATATGTGGGTATTATCTAGTTCTCTTGCTTGGGCGACATACTCTGTAGTTGTAAAATTTAAACCAAAAGAGTTAACACATCTTGAACTATTTGTAACAGTAGTTTATGTTGGAACATTTTTATTTTTAATTCCTTGGTATTTGTATCAAGGGTATACTCTTGAACGTGAAGTAAATATATTAAAAAACAACTGGCATTTCTTTGTTTATGTTTCAGTATTTCCATCTTTATTGTCTTATTATTTCTGGCATAATGGAATTCATAGAATTGGTGCAGAAAAAACAGGTCAATTCACTCACTTAATGCCAATATTTGGTTCAATTCAAGCTTTCCTATTTCTAGGCGAAACATTGAAGTATTATCATATTATTGGTGCTATATTTATTGCTATTGGTATCTATCTATCACTTTTTATTAAAAAGAAAATACTTGAGTAAAAATCTCTTTTATATATTAATGATATTATCAATGATATTTTGGGGAGCATCATGGATAAATATAAAAGTACTTTCAAACTATATAAATCAATATGAAGTTATATTTTTAAGAATGGGAATCTCTGTATTAACGATGATACCTATTTTGATATATTTAAAACTAGATTTTAAAATAAATATAAAAACAACAATATTGATTTTATTTGCCTCTTTTATTTTAATTCTTTACTCTATATTCTTTTATCTTGGAGTAAAAAATGGTACAGCAGGTCTAGGTGGTGCATTAGTAACAACATTAATTCCAATAAATACTTTTGTACTCATAGCTCTTTTAAGTAAAAGAGTAATATCATTAAAGCATTCTTTTGCCTTAATTCTTGGTGCTTTTGGCGTATTAACTATGTTAAATATCTGGGAATTTAATATAAACGATATCTTTTCTATACAAAATATTTATTTTCTTTTAGCATCAGCTCTTTGGCCAATACTTACAATTATAAGTTCAAAGGCGATTAAGATAAATCCATTAATATTTACATTTTACGTATATCTTATCTCTTCAATTATTGTCTATTTATTTTTCGTTGATTTTACAGTATTTGAAAAGAGCTATAATTCTAACTATATTTTTTGGATTAATATATTAGCATTAAGTGTTTTAGCAACAACAATAGCAACATCAGTTTATTTTGTAGGAGTAGAAAAACTGGGAACAAAGGAAGTTACTTCTTTCATATTCTTAGTACCTAGTTCTGCTTTAATATTAAGTGCTATTTTTCTAAATGAAAAAATTTCTTTCAATACAGTATTTGGTACTTTATGTACAATTGTGGCAATATATATTTTAAATGATTTAAAAATAAAAATTTTAAAAAGGTATTAATTCTAGAGGGTGTCTTTTATTGAAAGGACTGCTTTATTACGACCTGAATCTTTTGCTTCATATAAAGCGTCATCTGCAAGTTTATAAATATCATTTTCTGAAAGATTACTTTCTGGTAAAACAATCTTTGTTCCTATCGATATAGTAATAAAATTTGACACTCTATTTTTTTTATGCTCTATTTCTAAATTCTCAATACTTTCTTTTAATTTATTAGCTAATATTTTTGTACCTTCTATTCCTATTTTTGAAGTGATTATTCCAAATTCCTCACCTCCAAGTCTGAAAACAAAATCATGAGCTCTATTTAAAGTATCTTTTAATGAACTAGCGACTACCTGCAATGCTTTATCTCCCGCATCATGCCCATAAGTATCATTGTATTGTTTAAAATAATCTATATCTAAAATCATTAGTACAAAATTTTTCTTATCTCTTTTAGCTCTTTTTAACTCTAAATTAAAAATATCATTAAAATGTCTTCTATTGTATATTTTTGTCAAGAAATCAGTAATTAACAACTCCGAAATTTCTTTTTTATCCGTAATATCATTATAAATTGAAGTGTAGCCAATAGTATTTCCATCTTCATCTAAATTAGGAGTAATAGAATTTTCAACCCAATAAGTTGTTCCATCTTTTTTTACATTTTTATGCTCACCTTTCCAAAGTCTACCTTTTGAAATAGTCGTCCATAATTCCTTAAAAACCTGATCTTCCGTGTCAGGGTGTCTAAAAATATTATGTCTTTTTCCAATTAACTCATCTCTTATATATCCAGTAAGTTTACAATAAGCATCGCTTATATTAACGATTTTTCCAGATAAGTCTGAGATTGAGATATAGACATTATTATTTACTATCTCCATATATTGGTCTAATCTTTTTTTTGTATTTATACTTTGTGTAATGTCATGTGCTTCACAAAGGATATTAGAAACATCACCATCTTTATCAAAAACAGGAGAGAAACAAAAATCTACTTCAATTTTATTTCCATATTTATTGTAATAGTACTTGTTATTCTTTAAACAAGATCCGTGGGTTATCATATTTATTTCATCTCTTAATATATCTCTTTCTTTTTCTCCATAATGATTCCACCAAGGAAGTTCCCAAAAATACTTTCCAATAACAGTTTGCTCTTTGCAATCCCCAATTTCTAGAGACCGTTGATTAGCTTTTATAAGTTTTCCTTTATTATCTAATAAAAGAATAAAATTAAAAGAGTTATTAAATATTGAATCTAAAATTGTATTTGCAGTATTTAATTTATTGTTTAATAATTTTTGTTTTGAAATATCAGTTATATATCCATAATAAAACTCTGGTTTTCCATTTTTATCACGAATTATTTTTGTAGTATGACTAATCCAAGTTGATGTACTTCCTTTTACAATACGATAAGGCTCATATGTAAATTGATCATCTTTAATCTTAGAGATTTTAGATGCTTCTTCATTGAACTTTTTTAAATCAACTTTATGTATAAAATCAGCATGGTGATATTTTTTATTAAGAAAATCTTCTGAGGTTTTTCCATAAATTTTAATTACATTATCAGTTACATATTCAAGTTCCCACAAACCATCATCTTTTTTCAAAATAAAGAAAACTGTAGGACTTTCATTTAAATAATGTAATAATTTGCTCATTAAAGTGTACTCTTTTCTTATTTAGTCAAGTTAATTATATATAAATAACCTAAAAACTATTACAGGCTTCGAGATTAGCTTCTGTAAAACCTTTTTTAAACCATTGCATCCTTTGTTTTGAAGAACCATGAGTAAAAGCATCTGGAACAACATATCCTTGAGCTTTCTTTTGTAAAGTATCGTCTCCAATAGCACTTGCAGCATTTAAAGCCTCATCAATATCACCCTCTTCTAAAGAATTGAAATTCTTCTTACTATAATGAGCCCAAAGACCAGAGTAACAATCTGCTTGTAGTTCAACTTTAACTTGAAGTGCATTAGATTTTGTTTCACTTCTAAAATTTTGTTTGGCTTTCTGTACCTTATCTAAGGTACCAATCACATTTTGCACATGATGACCTACCTCATGTGCAATTACATATGCTTGGGCAAAGTCACCAGGAGCATCGTGTCTACGTGCAAGTTCATCAAAAAAAGACAAATCTAAATATATTTTTTTATCTGCTGGACAATAAAAAGGTCCTATTTGAGCTGATGCAAAACCACAACCACTTTTTGTACTACCTCTAAAAAGTACAAGTTTGGGAGCTGGATAAGTTGAACCATGTTTTTTAAATACTTCACTCCAAATATCTTCTGTTTGGGCTAGAACTGCAGATACAAATCGTGCACTCTTGTCATCGCTTTGTTTATTTACGACTGTTGATTGATTTGAAGAGGAAGAAGTTGAGGAATCAAGTAAAGCTAAAGGATTAAAACCAAAAAAGTAAGCAACAACACCAACGACAAGAACTATTCGTCCAATTTTTGTACCTAATAACATTTTAGCAATTGGTAATAATGCCATCATATTTCCACTACGACCTCTACTACCATAATTAGAAGAACTTCTTCTATCTTCTATATTTGAGCTTTCTCTATTGTCTTCCCATTTCATTTAAAATCTCCTATAATAACTTCTCTGAACGAACACCTTCTAAGAATCCTTCATATGTTCGTATTTCATAATCTTTATTTTTCTTTTTGTATTTTTGTATTATTGATCTGGCAACTCTTTTTGCATCAGTTTTTATTATTTCACAATCATTATTTAAAGGTTTTATTTTTATTAATTCTTCTTCTATTTCATTTGCCGCTTGAACTGCAAAATCACTATGTTTTTTAAGATAATCTTTAAGAATTATATAATATCTATTAAAAACACTTCTTGTTCCTTTGGGAGACTTATAATTTTTTGCAAGTTTAGGGATATGATAAACTATATCAACTTTTGTTTTCACTTCAGCAATAGAACAAACACCCATCCTTCTTTGCCTTTTATAGTAATATCTTATTTTCCAATTTACTGTACCGTGTCTTACGCTTCCAAAAGAAGATATAGGAGAAGTTTTATCCATACTATCTTCTAATTTGTGTTTATTTGTAGGATAAATATCATAATATTTATAGTTCGTAACTACAAGTGGTTTTGCAAATAAAACTAAGTTAAATAAAAAAAATAAAAAAAATAGCTTCATTTAGCTCCTACTTGAATCAGTAGTTGAACAACAACTACTTTCTGAAGAACAAGAACTTTTCTTTTTACTAAAATAAGGTTTTAATAGATAGTAAAACATTAATAAAAGCATCAAAATAGAAGCAGTTCGGTTTAAAATTGATAGTTCATCCATATCATGAGATAAATTTAAAATCTCTAATTTATCAAAGATAGAATCAAATAAAAATCCAAAAACTAAAGATAGTATAGCAATAGTAGATACATAAACAATTAAGGATGTACGTCCAAGCATTTTGTATACAATACTCATAGTAACAGCACTTGTTGCAGGCCCAGCTGTTAAAAATATAAATGCTCCCCCTGCACTCATTCCTTGTAACATAAAAGCAGCTGCAATAGGCAAAGATGCAGTGGCACAAGTATACAAAGGAATTGCAAATATAAGTATTACAAAATATGTTAAAATTTGATTTTCAAATAATAAAGAAGAATACTCTTTTGGTACAAAAGTAGTAAATATAGCTCCTAGTAAAAGTCCAACAAACAATGCTTTTACCATGTCTTCAAATAGTGTAACATATGCATATGAAAATACTTTCTTAACAGAAAAACTCTTTTTTGTACTCTCTGCGTTACATCCACAAGAAGAATCACTAGAAATTTCATCTTGTTTAGGAGTGAAAGTTTTTAAAGAAATTGAAGAAACACCGCTAGTTGAAAACATAGGTTTTAAATTTGTATTTTCTTTTTTTATATTTTCTTTTTCCACAAAATTTTGAATAAGACCAACAACAATTGCTATTATAATTGAACTTATAACTCGAAAAAGTGTAAAAACAATTCCAAAAAAAGAAAATGTAGCTAATATAGAATCAACACCGGTAATTGGAGTTGAAATTAAAAAACTTTGAACAGCTCCTTTACTTGCACCCTCTTTTCTCAAGCCTTGTGCAATTGGAATAACAGAACAAGAACAAACAGGAAGAGGAATACCAAAAATTGTTGCTTTTATAACTGAACCAGTTGAATCATTCCCAAGATTTTTTGATACAAAATCATCAGGAACAAGTTGCTTTAAAACACCTGCAAATAAAAGTCCAACCATAATATAAATAGACATTGCATCAATTAGTAAAAAATAGTTATCAAAAAAACTTGTAATATAATTCATCTATTCTCCTAATAATCTTTGTGAATCGATTTTCTTCTTAGCTTTAACTCCAAGTTCAATAAACTCTTCACTACGTCTAAGAAGATTTCCTTTACCTAATGTCAATTTATTCATAGCATCATCGTAAGCTTTTTGTGTTCTATTAATATTTAAACCAATAGCTTCAATATCAGTAACAAAACTAGCAAACTTATCATAAAGATCTGCAGCTTTCTTCGATATAACCAAAGCATTTTCATTTTGGTGTTCATATCTCCAAATATTTTCTACAGTTCTAAGGGTTGCAAATAAAGTTGAAGGAGAAACTAACATGATATTATTTTCAAATGCAGTTTTAAATAAGTTGTTATCTTCAGATGCAGCTAACATAAAAGCCCCTTCAATAGGAATAAACATCAATACAAAATCTAAAGTATTAACTCCATCAATACTTTCATAACTTTTTACACTTAAACCTTTAATATGAGCATATATTGATTTTATAAGCTCTTTAGTGGCTAACTCTCTTTCTAACTCCTCTTGAGCTTCTGTATACTTTAAATAAGCAGTAAGTGATACTTTTGAATCAATTACAATATCTTTCTTCTGTGGAAGATGAACAATTACATCTGGTCTTAGTCTTTTCCCATCACTATCAGTATATGAACCTTGAGTTGAATATTCTATTCCTTCTTTAAGACCTGTTTGTTCTAAAATCTTAGATAAAATAAGTTCTCCCCAATCACCTTGAGTTTTATTTTCGCCTTTTAAAGCCTGTCTCTTATACACATCTGACGCTGCCGACGAAGAGGATAG
>OJIJ01000061.1_pt1 | contig 16292 bp, 12 predicted proteins | sample 1595891 | NCBI WGS metagenome assembly OJIJ01 (sample SAMN05416853, study PRJEB24817) | seawater metagenome | isolation source: Sea water | place: Canada:Atlantic | collected 2013-11 | reverse complement strand
TCTACACTATCCTCTTCGTCGGCAGCGTCAGATGTGTATAAGAGACAGCATGTAAGATATCTAAAGGATAATCATTTTTTTGTTTAATTATTTTGCTAATAGCTCTTATACTTCCACCAATACCAACAATAGTAGATGGAACATCTAAACCACAATCAGTAACTTGTTTCAATTTTTCTAAGATATAATTTCTTGCACCTTCAATATCACCTTTACTAAAGAAAAGCTCATTTAAACGTACAGTACCAACATCTAAAGATACACATTTTTCAATTTTTTTATTATTGATAAATGCAAACTCTGTTGAACCACCACCAATATCAACTGTAATAAACCTATCACAATCAATTAAGTTTTGAGCAGCTATGCCACCATAGTAAGCCTCTTTAGTGCCATCAATTACTTTTATATTTAGACCTAGTTCTTTACTTACTCGAGATAAAAAAGATTTTGCATTAGGGGCATCTCTTAAAGCAGAGGTTGCAACACAAATTATTTTTCTAGATTTTAAAGCTTTTGAGATATTTAAAAAAGATTGCAAAGAATTAAATGCTCTTTGCATAGGAGCTTCTTGAAGGTTACCGTTATTTTCATAACAACCTTCAGAAATTTTTACGCGACTTTTTGTTTCATTTATAAGATTAAAAGCAAAACGACTACTTTTCTCTAAAACAACCATACGCATTGAGTTTGACCCAATGTCAATAATAGTTGTTACCTTAGCCATATTTAAACTTCTTCTTCTTGTAACTGCTTAAACTTAAAGTTTAACTCTTCCATTGTTTCTTGGTTATCTGGATCTACTATAATACAATCAACAGGACATACTTCAACACAAGCTGGTTCTTCATAATGACCAACACATTCTGTACATCTATCCGCATCAATTATATATATTGGATCACCCTCTTCAATTGCCTCATTCGGACACTCTTCTCTACAAGCATCACATGCTATACATTCATCTGTAATTATTAAAGACATTTACAATTTCCTAACTAAAATATTATGTTGGAGTTATAACCTATTCTTCTTTAATTATTTCTTTAATAAGGGTCAAATAGTATTGTTTTTTAGCCATAATTAAGAATTCAGCCTCGATATGTATAAAAAGGTCACTACAAATGTATAATGCAGCAGCAATATCAAACTCTCTAATACTACCTACAAAAAGTACAAAATTATAGTTTTTTGCATTACATAAAGAAAGAGCAACTGCTCCTGGACTTCTAAATTTAAGTTTTTTTTCGTTTAATTTTCTTGCAATATTTGGATAAGAGTATGCTCTTTCGAAAACTCCTATTTGTGGATTTTTAATTTCAAAAGAATTTATAGTTTTATTATTTAAGATATCTATTTGTTTTAAATCACCATTTACTTTATATATCATAATGTGATTTACTAAATTTACAACAAATCCAGCTTTAATTTCACTATCTACTTTTAGGGCAACTGATGTTCCATAATAAGGTAATCCTGAAAGGAAATTATGGCTTCCATCTAAAGGATCAATAATAATCTGAATATTTGAGTTTGAAGTTAATAGTCCAGCTTCTTCCGAAAAAATATCTCCAAAAGAGTCTAAATATTTAATAAATATATTTTCTGCTATTAAGTCTATGTTTAAAGTGTTGTCTCCTCCATATCCTATGGTAGAAGACTCTTCTAGGTCAGATGAGTCCATATGAGTATTAATATACTCATATAGCTCTTTATTTGCTTTTATAACTGCATTAGTAAATGAGTTATAGTCAAACATTTTATGAAAGTACTTTTGTAATCTCTTTAGCTGCTTCTCTACCATCATAGGCAGCAGTAACTGCTAAGTGAGCACCTCTTTCACAATCACCACCTGCATAGAATTTAGGATTAGATGCTTGAAAAGAATCATTCACTACAATTCCACCCCAAGAGTTTGTTTCAACTTTAGCATCTTTTAAGAATTGAGGAACTTCTGGAGAGAATCCTAATGCAAAAATAATTACATCAGCATCTTCTATATATTCACTTCCTTCAATAATACTAACTCTTTGACGTCCAGATTCATCTGCTTCAGAAAGTCCTGTTTTAAGTAGTTCAATACCTGTTGCTTCATTGTTAATTGTAATAATCTTATTAGGGCTTACATTAAATACAAATTCAACACCCTCTTCTTTAGAATTTACAACTTCTTTTTTAGATCCTGGCATATTAGCTTCATCTCTTCTATAAAGACATTTAACTGTTTTTGCACCTTCTCTAACTGAAGATCTTACACAATCCATAGCAGTATCTCCTCCGCCAATAACAACAACTTTTTTATCTTTCACATCAATAAAGTCTGTATCATTATTTCCAAGGTTTCTTTTTTGAATTCCTGTTAAAAATTCCATTGCAAGATAAGAATTAGAAGCATCTTCACCATCAATTTTTGCAAATCTACCTTGTTTCGCTCCAATTCCAACAAAAACTGCATCAAATTCATTTTCAATATCACTAATTGATTTATCTTTTCCAATTTCACAATTTAAATGTAATTTCATTCCAGCTTCTAAAAGCCAATTAATTCTTCTATCAACAGTAGTTTTATCAAGTTTAAAACCTGGGATACCATACATTAGTAATCCCCCTGCTCTATCTTCTCTTTCAAACATTTCTACTGCAATTCCACGTCTTAAAAGGAATGTAGCAGCCGAGATTCCAGCAGGTCCAGAACCAATAACAGCTACTTTTTTATCACCTTTAATTGGAGCAAATTTAGGCTTCATACCATTTTCAAATGCTCTTTCATTAAGGTGAGTTTCAACTGCACCAATAGATACAGCTCCATGTCCAGTATTTAAAGAACAAGCACCCTCACATAATACATCTTGAGGACAAATTCTTCCTAAAATTTCAGGAAAAGGAGAAGTTTCATTTGATAAAGCAAATGCTAAATCCATATTTTTTTCAGCTGTTTGTTTTAACCACGCTGGAATAAAGTTATGTAAAGGACATCCTGTATGACAGTATGGATCACCACACTGCATACATCTATCAGATTGTTCTCTAGCTCTATGTTTTGTGAATACTTGATAAACTTCATTATAATCTTTTAATCTCTGTAAAACATCTCTTTTTTCAGGATTTATTCTTTCAAATTTAGTAAAATTTAACATCTCTTAATCTCCCTCATCTGGATTCAATGGTAACACTGTCATATTTTTTGGTTTTACCATCCAGAAGTTTCTAATCTCTGCTCTAAAATCTTCTAAAATTTCTTCAGCTCTTTGTGATTCAGTTTCATTTAGATAATCCATTAATAATCTTTTTAAGAATAATCTTTCTCTCTCAGTATCATCAGTATCAATTCTAACTGCTTCAATTAACTCTTGATTCATTTTATCTACAAATGATTTTTCAGGATCATAAACAAATGATAATCCACCAGTCATACCAGCACCAAAGTTAACTCCAGTATTTCCTAAGATTACAACTATACCACCAGTCATATATTCACAAGCATTATCACCTGTTCCTTCAACCACTGATGTACAACCTGAATTTCTAACACCAAATCTTTCACCTACTGCTGCTCTAATGTATAATTTACCACCAGTTGCACCATAAAGACAAGTGTTTCCACCACCGGCAAATTCTGGACCTTGATGTCTAGTATTTACAATGATTTTACCACCATTCATACCTTTACCAACGTAGTCATTTGCTGCACCTTCAAGGTAAATATTCATACCTTTACTTAAAAATGCTCCTAATGATTGACCTGCAATACCTTTTAAGAAAATATTAATTGAACCATCAGGTAAACCTTTATCTCCATAATACTTAGCAATTTCACCAGAAATTAAAGTACCAAAACTTCTATTCAAGTTAGAAATGTTTTCTTTAACTCTAATTGGTGTTGAAGGTTTTTCAATTGTTCTATGTACTTTTTTAAGTAATTCTTTTTCAAATTTATTATCATCAAATGGCTTATTTGAATCTTTTTGACATGTATCTATACCGTCAATTCTTCTTAACACATTTTGGAAGTCAAATTTTTGTGCAAATTCATCATCAATTACTTTTAATAAATCACTTCTACCTACAATCTCTTCAATTGAGTTGTATCCAATAGTTGCAAGAATACTTCTTACATCTTCAGCAACAAATGTAAAGTATGAAACTAATCTCTCAACTGTACCAGTAAAATGTTCTCTTAAATCTTCATCTTGAGTAGCAACACCAACAGAACATTTATTTGTGTGACAGATTCTTAAAATCTTACATCCAAGTAATGTTAATGCAGCTGTACCAAATGCGTATGATTCAGCACCAAGCATAGCTGCTTTAACAACATCCATACCAGTTTTTAAACCTCCATCTGTTTGAACATGAACAAACTCTCTTAAGTGATTGGCTTTAAGAGCATTATGAGCTTCTGAAAGGCCAAGTTCCCAAGGATTACCTGTATGCTTAATAGATGTTAAAGGAGCAGCTCCTGTACCACCATCAGCACCAGAAATTACAATTCTATCTGCATATGCTTTTGCAACACCCGCAGCAATTGTACCAACACCAATTGTTGATACAAGTTTTACAGTAATTTTAGCTTCAGGATTAATTTGCTTTAAATCAAAAATCAATTGTGCTAAATCTTCAATAGAATAAATATCATGATGAGGAGGAGGAGAAATAAGAGTAACACCTGCAATAGTATGTCTTAATGTTGCAATATATTGTGATACCTTATGCCCTGGTAATTGTCCACCTTCTCCTGGTTTTGCACCTTGTGCAACTTTAATTTGAATCTCTTCTGCACTTCTTAAATATCCTGGAGTTACACCAAATCTACCAGAAGCAACTTGTTTGATTTTAGAATTTTTTAAAGTATTAAATCTAGCTGGATCTTCTCCACCTTCACCTGAATTTGAAACACCACCAAGAGTATTCATAGCGATGGCCATTGCTTCATGAGCTTCAGGAGAAATAGAACCACATGACATAGCAGCAGTTGCAAATCTTTTAAAGATTTCATCTTTTGATTCAACTTCTGTTACATCAATAGCTTTTTTATCTGAATTAAATTCAAAGAAATCTCTAATAAATTTTTTGTCTCTATTATCTACAAGTTCTTTTAATTTATTAAAGTCAGTGATATCTTCTTTATTTTGTGCTTGTTTATTATGCATAGCACTAGTAGTATCCGGACCATAATCATGATACTCTCCACCATGGATATACTTATAGAAACCACCTAAATCTAATGGGAACATATGTTTATCATCAAAGAATGCATTAAAATGTTGTTTTTCAACTCTTTCTTCAATGTCGTCATATCCAAGCCCTGCTAAATCAGAATGAGAATCTGTAAAACAATCTTCTATAATTTCATCATCTAAACCAATAACATCAAATAATCTTGAATTTCTGTAAGATGCAATAGTACAAATACCCATTTTAGACATGATTTTAAGAAGACCTGCATTTACTGCTTTTTGAGTATTTTTAAGATATCTTTGCATCTCATATTTAGATACATTTTTTCTTTCAAATAAAGCAACGGTAGTAGCATACATCATGTATGGATACATAGCTGTAACACCATACCCAATCATAACTGCCGCCATATGAGGATCATAAATTTCTCCTGATACTGCAACAATTGAAACGTATCTTCTAATACCTTCTTTTAATAATCTTTCATTAATAAATCCTACAGCCATAGCCATTGGAATTAATTTAGCATTTTCATTAACATCTCTATCATCTAAAATTACAACAGATACTTTGTCTTCTTTTACTGATTTAATAACATCAGAAGCTAATTGATTTAATGCATCTTTTAAATTTGATTTAAATGTAGTTGAGAATACTTTATTTTTATAATATGCATCATATCTAGGAGATGTTGGATTACCAAAAGAGTTAAGTACATCAAATTTTTCTTTCATTAAAATTGGAGATGCAACTTTTAATCTTTTTGCATATTCTGGTTTTTCATCTAAAATATTATGAATATGACCAAAACCAGTTTCTAAAGACATTACAATTTTTTCTCTATATGGATCAATAGGTGGATTTGTTACTTGTGCAAACTTTTGTCTAAAGAAATCCGTAAAGTTTCTATTCACAGTTGAAAAACAAGATAAAGGTGTATCATCACCCATAGAACCAACAGGTTCTTTACCTTCTTTAGCCATTGGTTCAATAATTTGATCAATTGCTTCGTAAGTAATATTAAAATACTTTTGTCTTTTTTCTAAGTCTTCCATCTTATAATCATCAGTATCTAAAAATGATTCGTCAATATATTCTTGTAAATAGTCCATATCTGCATTTAACCATTTACCATAGTTTTGTGAAGATTTTAGATAATTATTAATATCTTCTTCTTTTAAAACTTTTCCATGTTTAAGATCTAATCCAATCATTTCTCCTGATTGAAGTCTTCCTCTTTCTAAAATATTATCTTCATCTAAAGTAACAGTACCATACTCAGAAGTAATATACATCTTATGGTCTTTAGTAATTACATATTTAGAAGGTCTTAATCCATTTCTATCAATTAAACAACCAATATGTCTCCCATCTGTTAACGAAACTGCAGCAGGGCCATCCCAAGCTTCCATTGCAGTTGATGCGTACTCATAAAATGCTCTTAAATCAGCATCCATATGTGGTGCATTTTGCCAAGGTGCAGGAACTAAACATCTTGCAGCCTTAAAGAAATCAACACCATTTGCAAGTAAAAATTCAAACATATTGTCTAATGAAGCAGAATCTGAAGATCCTGTTTGTAAAATTGGTAAAATTCTTTTAATCTCTTCATCTGTAAAAACTTCTGACTTAATATCTTCTGATTTAATTTGAACATTAACTCTATTACCTTCAACAGAGTTAATCTCACCATTATGAGCAATAGCTCTAAACGGTTGAGCAAGTCTCCACTGAGGAAGAGTATTCGTAGAAAATCTTTGGTGAAACAATGAGAATGAAATTCTAAAATCATCATCTCGTAAATCAACATAAAAGTGTTTAATATGCGTAGGCATAATTAGCCCTTTATACGCAATTACTTTTGATGAAAATGTTGGAATATAAAAATCTTTTTTATCTAATAATTTGTGCTCACACTCTTTTCTAGTTAAATATAACATTGCATCAAATCTTTTAGATGACATTAATGCATTAGCACTAACAAAAACTTGAATAATGTGAGGTAGAGTATCTAAAGCTTGTTGTCCTAAGGCATCTTTATCAATAGGTACTTCTCTAGTTAATAACACTTTTAAGTCATTTTCTTCACAATGTCCAATAAAAGTATCAATATCATTTAAATCTTTTGTAAAGATCATAGCTACACCGTAAACTTCAGGTAAATCAACACCTTTTTCACTAGCTACTTTTCTCATAAATCTATTTGGCATAGATAATAGTAAACCTGAACCATCCCCAGTTTTACCATCAGCTGCCACTGCACCCCTGTGCATCATTCGCTCAAGCGAAGTTATAGCATCTTCTAAATTTTTATGACTTGGTCTATTTTTTAAATCTGCAACTAAACCAAAACCACAGTTATCTTTAAAAGAAGTAAGTAAATCTAAATTACATCCCATCTTTTTCCTTTGTATATTATTATCTTTATATTCCTCATAAAGTGGGATAATTTATCTAAAAATTGTTTAAAAAGCGGTTAAACTAGTAGCTCCTATTAAGACTGATTTAATATAGATATATTTTATATAGATTTATACAAAAAAATAGCAATTTATATAAATGCTATTTTAATGCTATTCTTCTCCTGTTTTTTTTTAAAATTTACATATTTGTACATAACTCTTACACAACTTTTAATTATACTTTTTCTATAAACAAATTTAAGGAGTGAATATGAAAAAATTAGTAATGGGGGCAGTTGCGGCAGCAGTACTTGCTACATCAGGGTTAGCAGCGGACTATACATTAAAGTTTTCTCACGTTGTAAGTGATAATACACCAAAGGGAAAAGCAGCAAGATTCTTTGAAAAAAGATTAGAAGAATTATCTGGTGGAAAAATTGATGTACAGGTTTACCCATCATCTCAATTATATAAAGACAACGCAGTATTAAAAGCAATTAGATTAGATTCTGTTCAAATGGCAGCACCATCATTTTCTAAATTTGGTAAAATTGTACCAAACTTAGCACTATTTGATTTACCATTTCTATTTAATGACATGGGACATTTACATAGAGTTCAAGATGGTGAAGTTGGAGAAAAACTTAAAGCAATGGTTACAAAAAAAGGTATCGTAGCATTAAGCTTCTGGGATAATCACTTTAAACAATTATCATCTTCAAAAAAAGCTTTAATCACTCCAGATGATGCAAAAGGTCAAAAGTTTAGAATCATGTCTTCAAAAGTTCTTGAAGCACAATTCCATTCAGTTGGTGCAAATCCACAAATGATGCCTTTCTCTGAAGTTTATTCAGGATTACAACAAGGTGTAATTGATGGTCAAGAAAATACTAACTCTAACATCTTTACTAAAAAATTCCACGAAGTTCAAAAATACTTAACTATTACTAACCATGGTTACTTAGGTTATTTAGTTGTTATGTCTAAAAAATTCTGGAATAAATTACCTGCTGATTTACAAGCAAATGTAACTCAAGCTATGAAAGAAGCTACAATCAAAGAAAGAGAATATGCTGAAGACTTAAATACTAAACAATTTAATGAAATCAAAGCATATGCAGAAAAAACTGGTAACTTAGAAATTATCAATTTAACTGCTGAACAAAAAGCTGCTTGGAAAACTGCAGTAAGTAAAATCTATCCTGAATTCTACAGTGATAGAAAAATTGGAAAAGATTTAATTGAAGGTGCATTAAACACTAAATAGTTTTTCATTAAACCATCGGTTTTTCCGATGGTTTAACCTCACATATATATTTTCTTAAAAGCATCTAAAAACTCAAAAAAAAACTCAATTATCTTTACAAAAAAACCATAAAGTAACACTCAAAAAATGAATTTATAAATTTCTCCTAAAGTACATAATACGTACATAACTTTAGATTATAATTTTCCTAAAGTAGAAAAAAGGAGAATAAATGACAACTACAATGAAAAGTTTAATATCAAGTATTGCAGCAGCTTCAATACTAATATTTACAGGTTGTGGGGAAAATAAAAAAGAAGAGAAAACTATTGTTGAAAAACAAGCTGATGCTACAGGTCAGTTTGTATTAAAATTTTCTCATGTAGTTAGCTCAAATACACCAAAAGGAAAAGCAGCAGATTTCTTTGAACAAAGACTTGAAGAATTGAGTAAAGGTAGAATTGATGTACAAATCTATCCATCATCTCAATTATACAAAGACAATGCTGTACTAAAAGCAATAAAACTTGATTCTGTTCAAATGGCAGCACCGTCATTTTCTAAATTTGGTAAAATTGTACCACAACTAGCGTTATTTGATTTACCATTTCTTTTTAAAGATATGGATCATTTACATAGAGTTCAAGATGGTGCTGTAGGTGAAAAGTTAAAGGGTATGGTTACAGCAAAGGGATATGTAGCTTTAAACTTTTGGGATAATCATTTTAAACAATTATCATCATCAAAAAAACCTCTAATTAAACCAGAAGATGCAGTTGGTCAAAAGTTTAGAATTATGTCTTCAAAAGTTCTTGAAGCACAATTCCATGCAGTTGGAGCAAATCCACAAATGATGCCTTTTTCTGAAGTTTATTCAGGGTTACAACAAGGTGTAATAGATGGTCAAGAAAATACAAACTCTAATATTTTCACTAAAAAGTTTCACGAAGTACAAAAATACTTAACTGTAACAAATCATGGATACCTTGGTTACTTAGTTGTAATGTCTCAGAAATTTTGGGATAAGTTACCAGCTGACTTACAAGCAAATGTAAAACAAGCGATAAATGATGCAACAGTTAAAGAAAGAGAATATGCGGAAGAATTAAATACTAAACAATTTAATGAAATCAAAGCATATGCAAAGAAAACTGGTAATTTAGAAATTATCAATTTGACAGCTGAACAAAAAGATGCTTGGAGACAAGCCGTAAGTAAAATTTACCCTGATTTCTACGACAATGATAAAATTGGAGAAGAATTAATCAAGGGTGCATTAGCAACGGAGTAAATATGTTTAAAATTATAAGTAAAGTAATTGGTTTTATAAACCAATCAATTGCCTCAATAGGTATTACTGCCGGTGTCGCAGTTGCGTTTACAAATGTTGTAGCAAGATATGTTTTTGATGCATCATTAGTATGGGCTACAGAGTTAACAATCTTTTTATTCTTATGGAGTGTCTTTTTTGGTGCTGCATATTGTTTCAAAAAAGATGCACATATCGCAGTAACAGTTGTATTAGATATTGTTCCATCAAGAGCAGCAAAAGTAATGTTATTAGTTTCACATTTAATAACTTTCATTTTCTTACTTTGTGTTGCTTACTTTGGATATGAATATCTATTATTAGTTAATGACTTGGATGAAAGATCAATTGACCTTTGGGATATGCCAATGTGGATTGTATATCTAGTTATCCCAATTGCATTTTCATTTGCAGCCTTTAGAGTGGGTGAAAGAATCCACGCAATATTATCTACATCTCATGATAAAATAGTAAAAGAAAGTGAAGCAGAACATGTTTTATCTGAAATGGGTATTGGAGCAAGTAGAAATGCTGATAATAAAAATGTTCAGGAGTTAAATAAAATGGTTAAAGAAGTTGAAAAGAAAACAGGAGGACTATTATGAGTGTAGCAGTACTATTTGGAATATTTTTCTTCCTAGTAATTCTTGGTACTCCAATTGCAATTTGTCTTGGAGCATCAACTTTTGTAACATTAATGTTATTTACAGATATTTCACCTATTGAAATTTCTGCAATGATGTTTGAAAAAATTGAGCATTATTCATTAATGGCAATTCCAATGTTTATTTTTGCAGGTAACCTTTTATCGAAAGGTTCAGCCGCACAAAGAATTATTGAATTTGCTAAATCTATTGTTGGTCACCTTCCAGGTGGTCTTCCAATCTCAGCAATTTTTGCATCTATTATCTTTGCTGCTGTTTCTGGTTCATCTCCAGCAACTGTTGTTGCTATTGGTTCTATTATGTTTGGTGCTATTATGCAAGCTGGTTATCCCAAGAAATATGCTGTTGGTACAATTGCAACTGCAGGTTCATTAGGTATTCTTATTCCACCATCAATCGTACTTATCGTGTATGGTGTAACAGCTGAAGTTTCTATTGGTAGATTATTTATGGCCGGTGTTATTCCAGGTATTGGTCTTGGAATAATGATGATGGTTGTAACCTATATTGGTGCTAAAAGACTTGGGTTTGAAAGAACTGAGCCACAACCTTTTAAAGTAAGATTAGAGAAAATGAAAGACGCTTCTTGGGGTCTTATGACAATTGTTATTGTAATTGGTGGTATTTATGGTGGAATCTTTACTCCAACTGAAGCTGCAGCAGTAGCTTGTGTTTGGGCATTTATTGTTTCTGTATTTATTTATAAAGATATTAAGTTAACAAATATTTATAAAACAGGATTAGAATCTGCAAAAACAACATCAATGATTATGTTTATTATTGCAAATGCAATGTTATTTGCACATTTCCTTACAATTGAAAATATTCCGCAAGGAATTACAGAAGCATTAATTGAAGCAAATGTTGATAAATATATGTTCTTATTAATGGTTAACTTACTTCTAATTCTTGCAGGTTCATTTATGGAACCATCTGCAATTATTATGATTATGGTGCCTTTATTACTTCCAGTTGCAGTTGCACTTGGAATTGACCCAATTCACTTTGGTATTGTACTTACTGTGAATATGGAACTTGGAATGGTGTCCCCACCAGTTGGACTAAACCTGTTTGTAACATCTGGACTTACAGGTATGAGTATAAAAGACGTAATTATAGCCGCATGGCCTTGGACTTTAACAATCCTTGTAGGGCTTTTATTAATTACATATATTCCAGATATCGCTTTATTCTTACCAAACTTAATGTATGGAAGCTAAGAATAAGAAAACTATTTAGAAGTATGATAGAATGGGTTTTAAGCCTATTCTATCTATTTAAAAGTAATAAAAATTTTACAGAATCTATAAATTGACTTGATATTACCCTATAGGTAATATAATTCTAAATTCAGCACCCATATATTCATTGTCTTCATACTCAAAATTGACATTTTTGGCTTCAATAGTACCACTCATACCTTCTACAATTAATTTATATGTCATATGAAGTCCTAACCCTGTACCTTGTGATTGATGTTTAGTTGTAAAATAAGGATCAAATATTTTGGGCAATATATCTTTTGGAACTCCACCTGCATTATCCTTGAAACTAATACATACATTATTATCATCTAAATATGTTTTTATAAATATCAACCTATCCTCTTTTGAAAATTCTATCATTGCATCTTTAGAATTATTAAATATATTAATAAAACATTGTATTAATTCATTTGGATAACCATTTATTTGAATATTATTATCTAGTTCTAAGGTTACATTTATATGATTACTCTTTATACTACCTTGAACAAGATGTAAAAAGCTATCTATATCATCATTCAAATTAAATGACTTTTTAACCCTATCACCTTTAATAAAGTTTCTGAAATCATTAATAGTATCTGAAAGATATTGTACATTATCATTAATAATATCCATGTCATTAATAAACATTTCATTTGTTAATAAATCCATCTCTTTTTGCATTTTTGCACCTGTTGCTATTGTTGAAATAACAGATAAGGGTTGTCTCCATTGATGAGCTATATTACCAATCATTTCACCCATAGATACCATTTTGGATTGTCCAAGTAATTGAAGTTCATGTTCTCCATTTTTTAGAACCTCTTGTTCAACCCTACTCTCAAGATTAATATTAAATTGATTAAGTTCTTCTATTTTATCTTGTAATGCAATATTAGCTTCTTTTAAAGAATGAGCATACTTCTCTCTAGTTGTTTCATATAAGTTCATCACCAAACCAGTTAAAATTAACAAGACAAGAGGAAGCATTGATTCAACATCATTTAAATTTGTATTAATAAATGGTTGAAAATTATATATAAGCATTGTTATAAAAATTAACGAAAGCATAAAATAGCCAAACTTTTTTCCAGCAAGAAAAAAAGACAGAATAATAGTTAAAAGGTACCATGCTTCCCTTAATGAATCTTCAACCAAATTAACCATAATTATAACTTGAAGGAGATAGAGACTAAGCATAGCTACATAGATGACTATTTTTAGATTATTTTTGTTGTACCTTAAAAAGAAGAAAAGACCTAAGTGAACAAACCCGTATAAAAGTTCTAACACAATTACTAAAGACTGTACTTCATGGGTTCCTATAAATATAAACAAAAAAGCTATAAAAAATGATGCAAAAATAGCTAACATTAAAATAGTATTGATTAATTGAAGCTTATCATTTAAAAATTTATCATTATGTTCAAAATTAGAACCACTGTACAGTATATTTTTCCACATAATATAATTATAGCAAATATTAATAAAGAGCTAAGATTATTATTTATTAGATCTTACAATACCCAATTCATCAAAATCTCCATCACCATCAGATTTAAATACTAAAAAATCTAAATGTTTTGGAATTTCAAAAGATATAGCTCGAATATTAGGTTCATGAGTAATTAATATTATATTACCCTTCCCTTTATATGAACTAATAAATTCTGATAGTTTTTCACTTTGAAATTCTTGATCTTCCTTACTTAGTATCTCTAAGAGAGATAAAAAATTTGCTGCTTCAGCTGTTTTAAATGCTATAGTTGCAGTGCTTGTAGTTCTACAAAATGGACTATGAATGACCTTTTCTATAGGAATATTTTTTTCAATAAAGATTTTACCAAGTTCTTCAGCATTTGTTCTACCTTCGTAAGATAGCCTTCTCTCATTAAAACAAGAAGGATCCCGTACTAAAGAATTTCCATTTGCTTTTCCTTTTTTAACTTGGGCATGTCTCATCAAGACAACATTTCCACCTTCTTTAAGAGATTCCCATAATTCTTCACTGCTAAATGCATTCTGATTTAAAGAACATATTAATAAAGGAATCATTAAAGAAGCTGATTTCACAATTTTTTTTAATCTCATAGGACATCCTTGATTTTTATCATTGGTTTTATTATTCAGAATTTTTATTCTGTATTAATTTTATAATAAACTTAGCACCTTTATATTCAATACCTTCATATAGATAATTTTCATTGAAGACCCTTAAAGTCCCTTTTAAACGATTTTGAATTATATCAAGACTCATATATAATCCAATCCCTGTACCTTGTGATTTATGTTTAGTAGTAAAATAAGGTTCAAAAATTCTATCTATAATATCTTCTTTTATTCCACCAGCATTATCTAATATTTCTATATATGAAATATTTTCTTTTTGATAAGTCTTTATAAATAGTAATCTTTTTCCTTTTTCTTTTGTAATTAAAACATCTTTAGCATTATTAATTATATTTATTAAAACTTGTATCAGTTCATTTTCAAAAGTTAATAATTCATAGTTCTCTATATTTTTTATTCTTTCTATATTTTTTGCAGTGAATTGTGCATCCACTAGTTTTAAAGTCTTAGTTACAATGTCTGAAATATTAGATTTATTTAAATTATAATTATTTGGATTAAAAAAACCTCTAAAATCATCAATAGTATTAGAAAGATATTGGGCAGAATTATTGATGGAATCTAATGCAGAATCTAATTGACTATCTGTTAAACAATCTATCTCTTTTTGTAATTTAGCACCCGTAGATGCAGTAGAAATAGCAGATAATGGTTGCCTCCATTGATGTGCAATATTACCTAGCATCTCACCCATTGCTGCCATTTTACTTTGTTGTATTAATAATTGTTCTTGTTTTCTTTTATTATTCTCATAATCAATAATTGTATTTGTATATTTTTTAATGGTTTTATCAATTCTAAAAGAAACAAATATTGCTACGATTATAGCAATAAAAGATAATAATAAAACCCAATTAATTGTTTTATTTATTGTCTCATTTGTATAAGATGTTATTGATTCTTTCATCAATAATACTTCTTTCTCTAAATCATTATAATAGAAACCACTACCTATAATCCAGTTCCAATCTTTTTGAAAATAAATATAAGATAGTTTTAGAGAGGGCGTATCGGTAGAAGGTTTTTTATACCAATATTGAGAAAACCCTTCCCCTTTTTCTTTTATTAAAGTTAAAAACTGTTTTCTAAACATATTCCCTTTTACATCTTTTCCTTTATCAGAAACTTTTTTTCCTACTAATTCAGTTCTATTTGAATTAAGTAAAACTGTAGCAAATTCATCTCCACCCTCAATATCATGAACATCTAGTATAAATAAATATTTATCCTTATTTTTTAAATTTGAAAATCTATCTAGGACATACCCTTTTGTTTGATTTTCTATGACATCAAGATATTCCCCTGTACCAATTACTAAATTAAGTGGCTCAAATCTTGTTATACAAGTTACTTTAGGAAATTCTTTATTTTGATCATTTGGTTTATTAAAATAGATTTTACTGTATCCTATTTTTTCTTTTGCTAGAATATCTGCATCAAGTTGCATTAAACTTTGACCTCTAGTATCTTTAAACTTTGTCATATCTCGACCAATAAACTTTTTTAAAGGATGCCCAAAAATGATTTTTGTACTATTATCATACATAAAATAATAACCACGATCATTGTTGAATTTTATTACTTCTAAAGCTTTTGAAATTTTCACTTTTATCTCTTCTTTATTAAGTTTATCCTTGTATTTATTGTATGTGAAGTCTGCAATATTTAAAGCAATTTGAACCTTTTCTTTTAGAGATTTTTTTAATTTATTTTCAATTCTTGTAATCTGAAATTCAATAGATTCATTTACAAAATTTACTTCTTTGTATACTCTATTTCGGTGCTCTTCTGTATACTCTTTTTTAGTTTTTTCAATATCTTCATTCATATGACTTTTAAACATATTGACCGTTATATATGCACTAACTGTTGAAATAATTATAATTGAAACAAGAACTAATGATAGAATTGGAAATAAAAATCTTTTGGGTTTATATTTATTAATTTGCATGATACTCCTAAAAGAATTTCATTTGATATAATTTACTTTAATAATTATAACGAATATATTAAAATAAAAATTAGCATAAAAAATTAATTGTTAAAAAAGTACACAGTAATAAATTCTCCCTGACTTTCAAGGAGAATTCATTTTCAAGAAGAAATCTTATTTTG
>OJIJ01000059.1_pt1 | contig 16570 bp, 16 predicted proteins | sample 1595891 | NCBI WGS metagenome assembly OJIJ01 (sample SAMN05416853, study PRJEB24817) | seawater metagenome | isolation source: Sea water | place: Canada:Atlantic | collected 2013-11 | reverse complement strand
CCTCTTCGTCGGCAGCGTCAGATGTGTATAAGAGACAGCCATATTATAGAATAGATAGTCTTTCATTTGAGAATACTCTTTTAAAAATGATCTTCTTTGTTTATATGCAACCTTTTTTTCATGTTCTTTTAAAAAATCTATTTTATTTATGATACTACTATATTCAGAAATTTTCATATTATAAGAAAAAGACGATTTAACATTTTTATCAACCGATTCAACAACTTTTCTCTCATCTATGTCTTTATAGGCGTTATTATAATAATTCCATTCTTTTTTTATTTTTCTAAAAAATGGATCCCTATTACATTTCTTATAAGTCCTCATACATACAATCAAGTCTTTGTATTCTTCTTCTATTGCATGCAATTTTAATACAGGTACATAATTACCAAAATATATTTTATCAATATGTGTTTTTAATTTATCAATCTGAGAATTAAACATAAAACTAGAAGTGAATAGTGATAAAATAATTATTATACTTAATACTATAAGTTTAAAACTAAGGCTTTTATAAAACTCTTTTTTCATTACCTATTATAAACTATAAATAATTAAACCGCTCATAAATTAAACTTAACTTTATCTTAATGCTTTCTTCGATATAATCGCGACTTTATTAGAAAGGTTTTTAATTTGTTAAATATAAAAGATACATTTATAGGTAAAGATGCCAAAAGTGATATTTTATCAGGACTTGTGGTTGCAGTGGCCTTAGTACCAGAAGCTATTGCTTTTTCATTTATTGCACAAGTTAGTCCAATTGTTGGATTATATGCCGCATTTATTTTAGGACTAATTACTGCTATTATGGGTGGAAAGCCTGGTATGATTTCAGGTGCAACTGGAGCTGTTGCAATTGTATTAGTTGGTGTGAGTATTTCAGCAAAAACAATACTTGAAGCGCAAGGATTAAGTGGTAATGCAATTTCATTTGGAATAGTACAATATATTACACTTACTGCCATTGTTGCAGGTCTTATACAAATATCTATTGGTGCATTTAAAATGGGTAAATTTATTCGTTTAGTTCCTCAGCCTGCTCTACACGGTTTTGTAAATGGTTTAGCTGTAGTAATTGCAACTAGTCAGTTTAAGTTCTTAGATGGATCGGGAATGATTATGTATGCAATTATACTAGGAACAATGGCTACAATGTATTTTTTACCAAAATTTACATCTGCAGTTCCAGCTGGACTTATTGCAATCATTGTATTCACACTTGGAGTTTATATTACAGGTGCTGATACAAAACTTGTTGGAGACTTAGCAAACTTAGCTGAGTTTAAAGGTTTACTACCAAGTTTTCATATTCCTGATGTAATTTTAGATTTTGAAGCACTTAAACTTGTTCTTCCTTATGCAGTTATCGTTGCTCTTGTTGGTGTTATTGAATCACTTTTAACACTTTCAGTATTAGATGAAATCAGTGGAACAAGAGGTAGTGCAAATCAAGAATGTATAGCTCAAGGGACAGGAAACATTACTTGTGGATTATTTGGAGCAATGCCAGGTTGTGCAATGATTGGACAATCTATTATCAACTACACATCAGGTGGACTAGGAAGACTTTCAGGGATTGTGGCTTCAATAGGATTAATTTTATTAGTAGCAACTCTTACTGATTTATTAAATATTATCCCCGTTGCAATCTTAGTTGGTATTATGTTCATGGTTGCTATTGGTACGTTTGAGTGGAGTTCTTTTGGAAGAATTACTAAAATGCCTAAGAGTGATGCCTTTGTACTTGTTACGGTAACTGGGATTACTATTGTTGCAGATTTAGCAATTGCTGTAATTTCAGGTGTTATTATTTCTGCATTAGTCTTTGCTTGGAAACATGCAAAAGTAACAGCTAGAACACATAGAGAAGATGATGGAACAAAAATATATGACTTTGATGGACCATTATTCTTTGGAAGCGTAACAGCGTTCAATGACAACTTCGATATAAAACATGATCCAGAAAGTGTTATTTTAGACTTTAAAGATGCTAGAGTAATGGATATTTCAGGGGTGGAAGCAATTGATGCAATAACTAAAAAATATAAAGAAGCTGGGAAGAAACTTACAATTAGACACTTAAGTTCAGATTGTAAAAAAATTCTTAAAGATGCTGGACCATTTTGTACATATGAGGAAGATGATCCAAACTACAAAGTAGCTATAAACTACTAACACATAGGGATAAACAAACTAGTTTATCCCCCTTATTTACTTTTTCTTTTCCCTTTGATATAATATACTTATAATACAATAATAGGTTTGTTATGGAAATAAATAATTTTTCTCAATCATCATCAATCATTTATCAAGAGCTAGCTCAAAAAAGAGCTGAATTATCAAATGTAGATAAAAAAGAACTTGAAAAATCTACGCAAGAATCTTATGATAAAGTAAATATTAGTGATAATAAATATGATGAAAAAGATTATAACAGAGTATTAGACAAATTTAAAGATCTTGATGCTCAAACTAAAATTCATGAACAAACTCATGCCTCAGGAGCACCTACAACTGCACCAATAAGTTATAGCTATCAAATTGGTCCAGATGGAAACTTGTACGCTACAGGTGGTTCAGTAAGATTTGAAACTTCTATTCCAGAAGATAAGCAAAGTGCGAATGTAAAATTAGAACAATTAAAAGACGCTTCAAGTTCAGTAGATGAATTAAGTAGTGCAGATGCACAAATTGCTCGTACTGCAAACTTAAATAAACTTTTACTACAAAGTCAAGATTATAATCAAGGAGGAAGTAATGAGAATTGATAATAATATAAATGCCATGACAGCATCCGCTGTACAAATTGACAAACTTGCATCAAACTTAGCAGATGTTGCAAATACTGTTGGTGACCCACAAAATCAAGAAGTAACACAAGATTTAATTGATTCAATAGTAGGTCAAATCCCTGAAGTTATTTCATATGAAGCAAATGCAGAGGGTATCAAAACTCAAAATGCCGTTGCTGATATATTACTAAATTTAAAGGCTTAAAAAATAATGTCAAAAATAAATATCGTATGCCCACATTGTCAAAAAATAAATGCTATACCTAAAAAGGATAGTTACGCAAGAGCAAATTGTGGATCTTGTAAGAATTCACTTCTAGACACAACCCCAATAGAGTTAGATGAATCAAATTTTGATCATGTAGTTGTTAATTCTGAAATACCTGTAATAGTTGACTTCTGGGCACCTTGGTGTGGACCTTGCAAAATGATGGCACCAATTTTTAATGAAGTAGCACAAAATTATCCGTTAAAAGCTTTATTTGTAAAAGTTAATACAGAGGCACATCAAAATTTGGGTGCTAAATATAATATAAGATCTATCCCTACACTTGTTGTTTATAAAAATGGAAGTGAAGTTAAAAGAGTAAGTGGAGCACTAGACCCATTAAAACTTTCTAATCTTGTTAATGAAAATTTATAAAAACTAAGAGTTAGTTTTTATAAATTTCTTTAATTGATTTAATTGATTTTCATTAAATACTTCAATATCATTTTCAATTAAAAGTTTTGCAGTTAAACCCTGCCCTTGTATTAAGTTTTTAGAAAAAGTGCCATCATAAATTTCTTCGTTACCACATGATGGAGATTTTGATTTTAGTAAAGCTACTTTTATACCCTCTTCGTTACAAAGGTCTAGGGCACCTTTTGCTCCAACTAAAAAGTTAATTGTTACATCAGTTTTATCTTTATTTTGCACAATAAAAGGTTTAGTTCTACTAACTATTTCAGCAGCTTCTCTTGGAGTTGGTAAACCTCCTGATACTTCTGGACAAAAAGAATATATATCATTATCACAAAGTATATCCATAAAAAGTTCTTTTTGTGAAAATGTAAAAGAACTACCTTGTGCAATTGATGAGTTTTCTCCATCATACCTTACATCTTCACCCAATAAACATGCTGAAATTAAAATCTTCATATGATACTAATCTCTATCTCTATTTAATAATTCTTTATCAAAGAATGTAGAAGTTTGAACATTGTTAAATGCTGCTTTCATAGAAACAAACATTTGTGGATTTTCTTCTTCAAGATTAGCTAAAAGCTCTTTTGTTTTTGCCCTTGCATGGGGCATTTTAACATCAAATCTCAGTCCAGGACAAGCTTCATCGCCTATAACTTTTAACTCATTTGTATCAGCAAAGGCTCTTAATTGTCTTTCTCTACAAAAGATTAATGGTCTAATTACTTCTAAACCATTTTCTGCTTTATAAATAGGAGGCATAGATCTTAAAGCACCACTATATAAGAAGTTCATAAAGAATGACTCCATAGCATCATCTAAATGATGTCCAAGTGCTACTTTATTATATCCTTGCTCTAGTGCAGTTGTATAAATATACCCTCTTCTCATTCTTGAAAAAAATGAACAAAATGATGAATTTTTTCTAATTTTTTCGCCAGCTAATTCAAAAATTTCTGTATCTATTATTTCATGGTCAATTCCATGTTCTTTACAATGGTCAGCTAAAAACTGAATTTGTTCACCCATTCCATAAGTTACGGTTACTGCTTTAAATTCAAAATCAAAAGGAACAACACTTTTTAATCTTTTTAATGCATGAATTAAAGTTGTTGAATCTTTTCCACCTGAAAAACCTACAAGAACTTTATCCCCTTCTTTTATTAAGCCGTATTCAGCATTAGTTTTACCAACTAATTTAGATATTTTTTTACTTAACTCTATCAAAATTATATATCCTATATATTTTTTCGCGATTATATCAAAAAAAAGAGAAATAGTCTATATTTATTGTAGCTAGCTTTATAATATAGTAAACAAAAAGTACACACTATTTATTTATAATTCATTAAAAGGAACATCCATGAAAAAACTATTAATAATAACTGCCCTTATATCAAATATTTTATTTGCTCAAGATTATACTTTTGAATCAAAAGATCATAGAGTTAACATCATTGAATTATATACATCACAAGGCTGTAGTTCTTGTCCTCCTGCGGATAAGTGGTTATCAGACTTAAAAGAACATCCAAAAGTTTTTAAAGATTTTATTCCTATGGCGTTTCATATTACTTACTGGGATTTTATTGGATGGAAAGATATATTTGCTAATAAATCTCATGACAATAGACAAAGATATTATTCTAATAAAGTTTGGAAGAAAAATTCTGTTTACACACCCCAGTTTATTACAAATGCAAAAGAATATAAAAAATGGTTTTCAAATCGAAATTTTCCAAACTTTGAAAAGAAATATGGTGGCAAGTTAAAAGTAAATCTAGATGACAATAAACTACAAATATCTTATTTCAATAAAGATATTAAAAATCAAAAAATATATCTAAATATTGGTATATTAGGTTTTGATTATGATATTGATATTAAAAGAGGTGAAAATAAATATAAAACTTTAAAACATGATTTTGTAATTCTAAATCATATACAAAAATTTGCAGAGATTAAAAATAATAAATTTGATTTAAATACAATTCTATTGGATTTAAAAAAAGATAATAAGAAAAAAGCTTTAGTAGTATGGTTAAGTAAGTATGATTCAGATATTCTTCAATCAACTGGTGGATATATCTAAAAAAAGGGTAAAAATTAACTCCTTTTTTAGCTAAACTCATTATAATTCATACCAATTTAACTTAAAAAGAAAATATAAATGACTGAAGAAGAAACACAAGAATTTAAACATACGATAGCAAGATCTATTATTCCAATAGTTCAAAATATGACAGAAGATCAAATTAGAAAGATTATTAAGATTGTTGAAAAAGAACATAAAGACTTACCCCAAGGCTTTGGGAATATGCTTTATGAACAAATTCTTATCATGAAATATAACGGAAGATATTAATCTCCCGTTTTTAATTTAACACTATTTACTAAACCTGCAATAACTACACAAACTAACCCAACCACATAAATAAATTCAATTGGCTCATCAAATAATATGATTAAATAAATGGCAGATAAAATTGGTGTTATAAATACAAATGGTGCTAAATACGAAGCTTCTGCAAGTTTTAATGCGTTAACCCATAAAAGATACGAAAATCCATTTAAAAATATTCCATTTAGAAGTACCGGAAACCATTCATATAAACTAGGAAAGGCGAAAGAAGAGAAATAAAACATAGAAAGAAGAGAAACAATTGTTGCACTAAAAAAGTACATAGATGTAACTCCAATTGGTTCTAAATGAACTTTTTTGCTTAATACAGAAAATAATGCAAAAGAAGAAGCCCCTAAAAATACCAATATAATCACAGAAAAATTATCCACATGAATATTTGAAAAATCACCTTTTGAAAGAACTATAAGAACTCCCGAAAATCCTAATAAAACAGCTATTACTTTTCTAATAGTTAATTTTTCTTTTAATAAAAACAATGAAAATATTACAATAGAAATAGGCCAAGTATACTGAACAACAAGCACTTCTAAACCTTTAGCTTCTTTATATCCAAGATATAAAAATAAATAATAAATATATGTTCCTAAAAGACCTAAAATAATAACATTTATCCAATCCCTTATTGAATATTTCTTAATTTCAGTTACTTTCTTCTTAAAAATAGTTGTTGCAAATAAACATACAAAAGATATAAGACTTGACCAAAAAAGAAATTGATGATTATCTAAAGATGATTGTGCAAACTTTGCAGCAGGAGGTATCATAGCCCATAAAGCTACACAGATAAGAACTAAAATAGTTCCTTTTGTTTTATTTGTCATTTAATATCCTAAATAATTTGTAATAAATCATATAATAATCTGATGAAGCTTAGAACACTCAACTAAATGCTTCTTATCCTCATTAATATTATTAATAATTCCTTGGTGACTATTTATATGTGCGTTATAAACATACATAAAAAGTTCATCATCTTATTGATCAGATAAAGAAGCATTAGTCTTTTTCAAAGATTCACTTTTATTAAAAATTCTTCTTTCAAATAAAGTATCCATATCATCATGAATAATTGAATCCCTATCTAAAAATATTAATTTTTCTTTATCTAACTCTTTTACATTCTTTAATCCCATTACTGCAAGTAAACTTTTCATACTTTTTAATATATTATTATGATAATTTTTTACATATGTAGAATGTTTCTTTACAAAGTAATGTTTTCTTTTTTTAATATCTTGAGTTGCTAGTCCAACGGGACACTGATGTTTACTTGCACCTGAACAATATCTAGCTCGAATACATCCTGCACTCATCATAAAACCCCGTGCTATTTGAACGAAGTCTGCACCTAAACAAAGTGTTATAATTACATCATCGGGAGTTAATATCTTTCCACTTGCAGATATTTTTACTTTATCTCTAACCCCATGATCTTTTAGTACTTTGTCAACTAAATATATTGCATCTCTAATATCCATACCAATTCTTTCCATCATGTCCAATGGAGCAGTAGCACTACCACCACTACCACCATCTATAGAGATGTAATCTGGATATGGAAGATTTAATTTAACTCTTCTTTTTATCTCTTTTGCAATAGGAACTATATTGTTATAATCAGAGATAACAATTTTAATACCAACAGGTTTACCTGAAGCTTTTTGTAACTCTCCTATAAAATCAAACAGTTCTTCATTTGAATTTGCATAAGGAAATCTATTTGGTGAGAAAGCATCTTTATTTGCTTCTATATTTCTATAATAAGCAATTGAAGGTGTAACTTTAGAAGCTACAAGCTTTCCCCCTGTTTGTTTTGCACCTTGTGCAATTTTAATTTCCGTCATACGACAAAAGCTCATCTGTTTTTTATAACGTTCAATGTCAAACTTTCCTTTTTTTGTTCTAACGCCATACAACCCTGAACTTATTTGTAAAATAATATCAGGTATATCTTTTGGAACCTCTTTAGGAAAACTATCTATTGATGCTTCCCAATTTGGTCTATAAAAACAATCTTTCTCTTTATTAAATACATAAGTATCAGCTTCTGGGTCTTTTCTAAATACTGTTTTTCTATAAAAATCTATTGCAACAGGTACATTGAATAATATTTTTGACAATTTAAAAAATCTTTCTTGAAAAGTACTACCTCTTACTTCTTTCATATATTTTGTATCATAATTATTATGAGTTACAAAAAAGTTTGATGTTAAACCACCTTCTCCTGAATTAATAGGAAAAGCACCATCTTTTGCGCCACAAACAAAGGCTCTTGTCCCTTCTGGAGAAATAGAACCATCACTCATTGGTCCACGTCCAATAATAGAAGATGCATTAAAAGGTTGATCTCTTTCTTGTCCAAAAGTAATTGAAAAATCATTTTCAACTTCATCTTCATTTAAAACAATATTTGTATGTCTTAACATAAATTTTGGTTTTGGGAGAGGTTGAGAAGGAGAAAAAGATGCATAATTTACTTTATCTCGAGAAGCTCCATAAACCCATTCAAGTTTATCCATTGATTCATAGAATTTTTCATCTCCAAAGTATTGTCTAAAAGGTTCTCTAAACTCTTGGAATACAAATCTCAATCTTCCAATAATTGGATAATTAACTAATATTTGGTGTTTTCTTTGTACATATTTGTCATGGATATACCATGCAAATATTAAAATAAATAAGCATATGAATAGTTTAATCCATATTTCCATAATAATTCCTAATTGATTGTTTTGATATTTGGTTTTTAACTTTAGTATATTAGAGAACAGGCACTATTAAGGAGACATTGGGATGGGGAGGAATATAAAATCTATCTAATATACCTGCTCACTAATATACTTTTAAAGAAAAATAATACTAATTAAACAAGAGGATTTAACCTCTTATTTAATTTAGTTAATAGCTCTTGCTCCGATATTTCCATATCTATGGAAAGAGTGAGAAATAGATTGCTCAATGAAGTAATTAAGAAGCTCTAGTCTTCCTTCCATCATTGGTTGTTGTCTAACAATAAATGTTACTGATTTAGCAGCTTCTGTAAATACTAATTCAGGCACTTTTTTAACATCTGAGTAAATAATTCTCTCATATTGTGAAAGTGTTTTAACAAAATCTTTATCTGATTGAATAATCATCGAATCTCTATTTGTAAATAAAACATCTCTTCCTTCTTCTAAGAATTTTTCTACAAGTTTATTATTATCAATTGAAACTTTAAAATGAACACCTGAAACTCTTGCTGCTAAAATTCTAGAAACTGTTTCAAATAAACTATCATCAGAAGATACTCTGATTAATACATTTTTTAAAGGTACGTATTTGAAATGATTATCTTCACCTCTAACATTTGCATAATCTTTCTCTTGTGAAAACTCATTTTCATAATTCCAGTAGTAAGATTGTAGAGCAAGAGATAATCTTTCGAAATCTTTATCTTTACTTTTACAAGAATCAATATATATTGTTAATTCACTATTTTCTTTTTTACTTACTTTTGGAGTAGAAGTCTCGATAACATCAACAAATTGTGTTATGTAATTATAGAATCCAGCTTTTCTACCAGCACCAATTGCAGATTTACCCATTCCACCAAATGGCTGTCGAAGAACGATTGCTCCAGTTGTTCCTCTATTTACATAAAGGTTACCAGCTTTAAGGTTCTCTTTCCAGTATATTACTTCTCTTTCATCTAAAGATTCAATTCCTGAAGTTAATCCATATCCTGTTGCATTTACAATATCAACTGCGTGTTTTAAATCACTTGCTCTAATAACTGCTAAAACTGGTCCAAACAACTCATTCATATGAATAAAGTTCCCTTCAGAAACTCCCCATTTAATTGCTGGTTTTAACATAAATTCATTATCTTCTGCATATGAAGGAGCTAATGCCCATTCTTCCTTACCTTCAAGCTCGTTAATAGCTTTTTTAAGATTTCCAGAAACAGGATTTGCCAAAGTACCAATTCTATTTTTAAAATCCCAAATAGAACCTACACTCATAGAAGAAGCAGTATCAATTAAAGCTTTTTTAAATCCAGCATCATTATAAACTTCATCTTCAAGAACTAATAATGAAGTAGCCGAACATTTTTGACCTGAATTCCCAAAGGCACTTTGACATACATTTTTAACAGCTTGTTCTCTATCTGCCATATTTGTAACAATAGTTGCATCTTTACCACCAGTTTCCGCTGATAAGAATAAGTCATTTCTAGTATCTAACATAGTTGCAGCAGTATCTTCTCCACCTGTTAAAATTAAGAAATCAATATCTTTATTAGGAATTAGGTGTTCACCTGCTAATGCTCCTGGACAAGGGAGAAACTGTAAAGTATTTTTTGAAATTCCAGCATCCCAGAAACATTTACACATTTCATAAGAACATAAAGCAGCAACAGAAGCTGGTTTAATAATAACCGTATTCCCAGCAGCTAATGCAGAAGCTACACCACCTACAGGAATAGCAATAGGGAAATTCCATGGAGGAACTACAACACCAACACCTTTACCATTTAATTCTAAGTTTGAATATTCATCAAAGTGTCTAACTGCATGAGAATAGAATTCAATAAAGTCAATTGCTTCAGATACTTCAACATCAGTTTCAGTAAATACTTTACCAACTTCAGCAGCAGCAACACCAATTAAATCATCTCTTCTTTCTCTAAATTTAATTGCAACTGCTTTTAATGCTTCATGTCTTTGTACATGAGATAAATCTCTCCATCCATCAATATCATCACGTGCTACTTGAACAGCTCTTTTAATATCATCTTCATTTGCCATTGCAAATCTACCTGCAAGAACATTATCTTTTACTTGTGACTTATCAATTGCATCGTAAATTTTTCGCTCTGCCACTAAATCTTCTCCACCTACAACAACAGGAGCAATTGTATGAACAGTATCAGCACTATTTTTCCATTTTTTTACAATATTTCTAGCCCATTCATGGTTTTTAGGCAAGACAAAGTCTGTATCGGCTTCTGCATGGTAAGAATTTGTATCAAAAGATGAATTAGAAAAATTATCCCATTTTTCATCTAATCTATCTTGTTGTCTTTTTGCTCCAACGAATGAAGTTTTCTCAGCATCAAAAGAATCAATAAAAAGTTCTCTTTGCATATTCCAATCAGAAGAACCAACTGTTAATCCAAAAGAATATCTAATAAAGTTATCAGGTCCTGTATTTTCATCAAGTCTTCTAACTAAGTAAGCAATTGCATTTGTAAACTGCTCTTTTGCTGCTGTTGGTGCATAAAGAATCACTTCTTTTGAAATCTCTTTAATTGCTAGACGTGCAGCTTCGCTCATACCTTCAAGCATTTCTAAAGTATGGTATTTTGAAACATCATTATCATTTGCTAACTGTGTAGCATATGCTAATTCAAATAAGTTATGAGAAGCAGTTCCAATGTGCATATACGGTGCATTTTCTTTTTGAAGTGCATATCTTGCCATTCTTTTATAATTTGAATCTGTATCACGCTTATCAGTATAGGTTACCATTTCCCAATGTTTTTGAGAGGCTTCAGTTTCTTCCATTTCCATATTAGCACCTTTTACAAGTCTAAACTTAATAGGAGCTCCACCATTTTCTACTCTATTTCTTACCCAATCACATAAATCTTTTTGAACATTGAACGAATCAGGTAAATATGCTTGAAGTACGATACCTGCATAGAAGTCTTTAAACTCTGCTTTATTTAGTGTTTTTTTGAATACTGCTACCGTAATATCTAAATCTCTATATTCTTCCATATCAAGGTTTATAAATTTATTTGATTTTGTTCCATCTGGAGCAATGTATGGGTATTTTTGTGCTTGTTTATAAATTTTTGTTAATTTTTCAACTAAAACTTCAACTGTATGGTCAAAGTTTAATGCATTAATTTGAGAATAAATTGTCGAGATTTTTATAGAAATATAATCAATATTTGGATTACTTAATGCTTTTAAATATTTTTCCATTCTTTCTTCAGCTTCTTCTTCACCAAGAACTACTTCACCAATGAGGTTAATATTTACTCTTGTTCCTTCAGCTTTTCTCATTATTAAGTGTTTATTAAAAGGTCCTTCTTCTCCTTTAATAACTACTGTTTTTGTATCTTCTCTAATTTGATTTACAAACATTGGAACTGATAAATCAGGAACAAATTTACCAAAGTTCTGGAATAACCATAATAATGTTTTATCTTTTGTTGTAAAAAAGTGTGCCATTCCATGTTTTTCAAGTAAAAATATGATTTGGTTTGCAATTCTAGCATTTGAATCTGCTCTAAAACATTGATCCATTAATTCAATTAAAAGTGCTTTATCTTTTGGGTGATCTAGCATTTTATTCATTTTTACATAGAACTCTCTATCAAAATCACTTACTAGCTGTGTTGCTCTGTTTTGCCACTTTTCTGCTAACTTTATTGATGAATCTATTAGTTCTTGCTCATTTTTCATTTCTCGTCCTTAAAATTAATTCGTTTTTAACTAAATTTTAAGTAGCTTTACAAACAGGTTTCAATTATCTGTACTAGAGGGGAGCAACCGCCAAGTATGCCCCTCATGCTACTTTTCTTCAACTTTTTCTTTTTTTTAGTGTTTTTTCCCTAAATACGCTTCTTGAATTGTCTCTGAATTTAATAATTCGTCAGCAGTACCTTCATGGGTAATTTTTCCTACTTCAAGTACATAAGCTCTATCTGCCAATTTTAATGCAGCTTTTGCATTTTGTTCAACTAATAAAACAGTTACACCAGTTTGTGCAATCTCTTTTACAGCTTTAAAAATACCTTTAATTAAAATAGGAGCTAATCCTAATGATGGTTCATCTAAGATTAGTAATTTTGGTTTAGACATAATTGCCCTACCAATTGCAAGCATTTGTTGCTCACCACCAGAAAGCGTTCCTGCAAGTTGCTTTCTTCTTTCTTTAAGTCTTGGAAGAATGTCATAAATCCATTCTAAAGTCTCTTTATCATGATCTTTAAGTGTATAGGCACCCATCATTAAGTTCTCTTCAACTGTTAAAATTCCAAAAACTCTTCTTCCTTCAGGAGAATGAGACATACCAAGAGAAACAATATCATGTGCTTCACATTTTGTAATATCATTTTTATCAAAAACAATACTTCCAGATTTGGCTTTTAAAAGTCCAGAAATTGTTTGTAATGTTGTTGTTTTTCCAGCACCATTAGCACCAAGAATTGTTACAACTTCACCACGTCTAACATGAAGACTAATTCCTTTGATTGCTTCAATTGCACCATAAGATACTTGAAGGTCTTTTATATCTAATAATATTTCATTATTTACCATTACTCATCCTCTTCGTCATCGTCTGTTCCAATATAAGCTTCAATCACTCGTGGGTCACTTTGTACAAATGAAGGTTCACCTTGAGATATCTCTTTACCAAAGTTAATAACAGTAATATAATCAGTTAATTTCATAACCATTTCCATATCATGTTCAATCATCATAATTCCAAGACCCATTTCTCTAATCTTCAAAATGATATTTGTTAATTCGATAGTTTCATTCTCATTTAATCCAGCAGCTGGTTCGTCTAAGATTAAAATCTCCGGATCAGCAGCTAAAGCTCTAGCCATTTCAATTTTTCTTTGATTACCATAGGATAAATCTCCAGCTGGAGTTGAAGCATATTTTGTTAAACCGAAAAATTCCATAAGCTCAGCAACTTTTTCCCAATGTTTCTTTTCATCAGCTCTATATGCTGATGTATGAATAATTGAGTGAAACCATTTCTGAGTTGATTTAGTATGAGTACCTGCAATTATATTTTCAGCAACACTCATCTCTTTAAAAAGTCTAATATTTTGGAAAGTTCTTAAAACTCCTCTTTGAGCAATTTTATGAGGTTCCATTCCTGTGATATCTTCACCTTTGTATTTAATAGTTCCTTTTTCTGGAGTATAAATACCTGTTACACAGTTAAAAAGTGTAGTTTTTCCAGCACCATTAGGGCCAATAATTCCATAAATCTGACCTGGTTTAACTTTAATAGTTAAATCATCAATTGCAACTAAACCATGGAAAAACTTTGAAACATTTTCAATTTCTAATACATATTCCATTATTTTGTCTCCTCTGTTTCAGTTGCTTTCTTTTTAAGAAATTTTGGAATATTTCCAAATTTCGCTGGCCATACACCATTTGGTCTTAAAATCATTGTTAATACCATTGCAGCACCAAAGATTAAGTATCTTGATTCTTTAAACTCAGTAAATAGTTCTGGTAATACAAACATTACAAATGTTCCAATAATAATTCCAGGAAGTGATGCTGATCCACCTACAAGAACAATGGCAAAGAACATAACTGATTGCATAAAGTTAAATGACTCTGGACTTACAGCTGAATACTGAATAGCAAAAACTGAACCCGCAGCACCTGCAATAGCAGCTCCAAGAGCAAAAGCAAATAATTTGTAATAAGAAACATTAATTCCCATAGATTTTGCAGCTATTTCATCTTTATGAATATAGTATAAAGCTCGTCCATAAGCAGAAGTATCTAAGTTTCTAATAATCAATAGAGTAACAACTAGTAAACCAAATGCTAAATAATAAATAGCTGTATCTGAAAACAGTTCATAACCAAATATTCTAAATACATCAATTCCAAAAATACCATTTGGACCGCCTGTTAAACCAAATACATCGTTAGATAAAACTTGTTCAAAAATAATATTAAATCCAATAGTTGCAACTAGTAAGTAGTCACCTCTTAAGTGAATAATTGGACCCGCAAGTAAAATTGAAAATATAACTGGAATAATAATTGCAAACGGAATTGTTGCAATAATTTCTAATCCGAAATGTACATTTAAGATAGCTGTTGTATAAGCTCCCATTCCAAAGAATATTGCATGCCCCATATTAAAAATACCAGCACGACCTAAAATAATATCTTGAGAAAAAGCAACTACTGCAAATACTAAAAATGTAATACCAATACTTAACCAAGCAGAATCAACTAAAAATGGAAAAACTGCCATAACTACTATAAATAATGTAGCAATACCTGTAGTTTTATTCATTATACTTTCTCCGCCGTTTTTTCACCAAGAAGTCCTGTAGGTTTTACAATTAAGATTATAATCAATAATATAAATGTAAATGTCTCAGCCCATTCTGTTGAAATATAACCTGAAATCATTGCATTAAATAATCCAAGTAATAAACCACCAAGCATTGCTCCAGGAATTGAACCAATACCACCAATAATCGCAGCAATAAATGCATTTAATCCATAAAGCCATCCCATATCAAATGTTAGACCTCTATAGTAAATACCAATAAATAAACCACCGATTGCTCCAAGCATAGAACCAACTATAAAAATAGTCATAATAATTCTGTTTACATTAATACCCATTAGTTTTGCAGCATCTTGATCTATTGCAGTAGCTCTAATTGCTGTACCAATTTTTGTTTTATTAATAAAAATATAAAGTGAAACCATTAAAACAGCTGATAATACTAAAATTACCAATTGTGTAAATGAAATAATCACTCCGCCAAAGTTCCAAGACGTTGAAGGAAATACATCTGCTGGGAAAATTTCCATATTTGGACCCCAAATTAACATAATCCCATTTTGAATTACAAGTGAAGCTCCAAGTGCTGAAACAACTGCACTAAGTCTTGGTGCCGTTCTTAAAGGTCTGTATGCTAGACGCTCAAGAAGAACACCTATAAAAGCAACTACTATTGCAGTTAATGAAAATACTATTACAATATTCACTAAAGACAATGCATTTGAACCATAAAATTGAGTAAAAATAGTAAGTCCCACATAAGCAGAAAAGGCAACAAGGTCACCGTGTGCGAAGTTGATTAACTTCATCACACCGTAAACCATTGTATAACCTAAAGCTACCAATGCATATAAACTTCCTACTGTTAAACCATTTATTAACTGTTGAAGAAAAATATCCATTATTTATTGCCTTTAATTATTTTACTACTTCTTTAGTACCATCATTTTTCATATTATATACAACAAATTTGGCACCAACTCTTTCTCCATCTTCTCTGATGTTAAAAGGTCCAGTAATTCCTGGGAAGTCTGTCATTGTGTTTCTAATATAGTCAGAAATCTTTTTAGTATCAAAAGATTTAGTTTGTTCAACACCTTCAATAACAGCTCTTAATCCATCAGCATTTGTAACAGGCCAAATTGATGGAGGATCCATTTTAAACTCTGCTTTATATGCTGCTAAATATTTTTTAGCTTCTGGGTAAGGTAAGATTTCTGGAGTTGGGAAGTTAATTAAAACTGTACCTTCTGCAGATTTTCCAGCTAACTTAACAAAGTCTGGATTATCATTTGAATCTCCACCAACAAAGTCAGCATTAATTTGTAATTGTGCTTGTTGAGCTCTGATAAGTCCACCATCAGTATAGTAACCTGAGTAATAAATTACATCTGGCTTCATTGCTTTGATTTTTGTTAAAACCGCTGTAAAGTTTTGAGTACCTGATTTAACTTTTCCTCTAAATATTACATTACCACCAAGTGCTTTTGTTGATGCTTCAGTTGAATCACCAAGACCTGCTGAGTAAGAAGAATAATCAGATAAAACTACAACTGTCTCTTATACACATCTGACGCTGCCGACGAAGAGGATAGTGTAGAT
>OJIJ01000057.1_pt1 | contig 16816 bp, 14 predicted proteins | sample 1595891 | NCBI WGS metagenome assembly OJIJ01 (sample SAMN05416853, study PRJEB24817) | seawater metagenome | isolation source: Sea water | place: Canada:Atlantic | collected 2013-11 | reverse complement strand
CTACACTATCCTCTTCGTCGGCAGCGTCAGATGTGTATAAGAGACAGACATTGATCTTTACATATTTTTATATGTAAAGATCAGAAAATAGTTAAAAGGATTGTATTATCTACTTTTTGCAGTGAAAATTTGTTCTGCCCATTCAGTTATTGGACCTCTTAATACTTTTTGTAATTTTATTGCAAAGCTATTTACTAGCTCACTTTTTTCTTTCGTTGATTTTAATAAAGTTGTTAGAGAGTTTGTATGTTTATTTACATAGAAGTTATCTATCTGTTTATTACTACCTAGAATTACTACTTTACAAGTGTTGTCAATTCTAGATAAAACCATTTGCATTGTTTTATTTGACATATTTTGTGCTTCATCAATAATTACAAATGCATTTGATAATGTTCTACCTCTCATCTCTCCTACCCACATTGTTTCTATTCCGTAGTTTTGAATCATTTGTTCAATTCGTTGACTTACTTCTTGATCATCTAATTCTGAAATATTCTCACCACTTTTTTTATTGGCTTTTTTCTTTTTATATTCACTCCTGATTATATAGTCTAAACTATCCATTAATGGATGATTGTATATTTTAAACTTTTCTTCAAAGCCGGGTAAGTATCCAACATCTTCACCTTTATCTAAAGATTCAATTGAATTTCTAATATATATAATTTTTTGAAAATACTTTTGGCGTACTAATTTTAATGAACCACTTAGAGCTAATAATGTTTTTCCACTTCCAGCTTTTGCTTCAACTATCAAGACATTGTAATAATGCGATAAAATTGCATTAGAGAAGAATAATTGTTCTTTATTTAAAGGAACAATTACTTGATTCCTTGTTTCTGCTTCGTCTAATATATAAATTCTTTCATTTTGTATTGAGGCAAGAATTACTTGGTCAGAACTTTTGACTTTGAAGCAATAACAATAGTTATATGGTTTATATTCATTATCATACTCTGTAATTAATGCATTTTCTAAAAATTCTATTTGCTCAAATTTTACTTCTACAGTTTTAACATACTCATAATTGAATTCATCTTTATCTGAGCCTATTAATGAATCTGTTTTTATATCAAGTGATACAGCTCTAGTTCTTGCCATGATATCTAAAGAAAGAAAAGTAGTTTCACTATCGTAATACTCTTTTGCAAAATTTGCAATTTCAAGTATTTTCCTATCATTTATTATATTTATTGCTATGTTTTTTGTATTTACTTTATATTCTTCTTTTGATATTACATCAATAATTGCATTTTGCATTCCAAATAATTCAAGTCTAATTATTTTTGAATCTTTTTCTTTTTTCGAATTTAATATAGTCGAATTTTCAAAAATTCTTGCAAATTCTCTTGCTTGAAAATTTATTTCATCAAATCCACTTTTTTTACTGTCTATTTCATCTAGAACTGTTTCTGGAAGAACTATAAGGTTTTTGCATTCATCGCTAAGCTTAAATATATTTGTTGCATCTTCTAGTAAAATATTTGTATCTAGTACATATGTTTTTTCAAATGTCATTTGGCATCTTTTTGTTTTTGGTTCATTACTTTATAGATAATATATGCACCCAATGCTAAGGCTATTAGTGTAAATGCTATTGAAAATGTTTTAGTTATTACATAAGCAACAATTAGAAGAGATAACACTGTTGGTACTTCATTGTAAGCTCTAAAGAAATTCCCACTTTTAGGATATTTTTCTTTTGCAAGTCTTTTTCTAAAATATTCTAATGAGAATGAATAACCCATTAGTAAAACTACAAAAAATATTTTTGCATGCATCCAACCATCACCTTGTAATAAGTCTGGTCTTAGCATTAGCATTAGTATTCCACTTATCACTGTAGCAATCTTTGCTGGGAATCCAATAACTCTATACATTTTATCTTCTTGTATTTTTACTACTTCTACAAATTCTTTTTTATTTTTATGCTCTGTATGATAAACAAAAAGTCTTGGTTGATAAAATAACATTGCCATCCATGACATCATAGCCATTAGATGAAAAATTAGTATCCATGTGTAATACTCTAAGAAAAAATCCATTATTGTCCTTTTATTTTTTTAACCCATTCATTTAAGGTTTTTTCATATCCCATATTAAGAGTTGAATAAAGTTCTAACTCTTCTTTAATATACTCTTGTTCTACCCATCCTCCATAATCATGAGGATATTTATATCCAACATGCTGGTTATCTATGTGTTTTGGTATATCTAAAATTTTACCATTTTTAACTTCACTAAGTGCTTTATTGATTGCCATATATGCTGTATTTGATTTTGGACTAGAAGCTAGATATATTACACATTGTCCTAAAAGTATTCTACTTTCAGGATATCCAAGTTTTGATGTTGCTGTCATTGTACTTACTGCTAAATTTAATGCATTTGGATTTGCATTTCCTATATCTTCACTTGCAAAAATCACAAGTCTTCTTGTGATGAATTCGACTGATTCTCCACCATTTATTAAACGTGCTAAGTAATATAGTGCTGCATCAATATCTGTACCTCTTAAAGACTTTATCATTGCACTTGCCAAATCATAATGTGTATCTGATGAACTTACGCCATCACCAATTACATTTGCCCTTAATTCTTTTAACAATTCTAGAGATATACTAGTATCAATTTTAGATGCAAAATAGAGCAAATTAAGCATTGCCCTTGCATCGCCACTACTTGATATGATTAAATACTCTCTGGCCTCTTTATTTAACGTTATTTCACTATCTTTTGTTGCGCTATCAATGATTATTGAAAGTTCATCTGCTGTTAGAGGTAGGAACTCATATAAAAATGATCTTGATCTAATTGCATTAGTAAGCGTGAAAAATGGATTTTCAGTACTTGCACCAATTATTATTGCTTCGTAGTTTTCCATAACTGGTAATAATACTTCTTGTTGGTTCTTTGATAATCTATGTACTTCATCAATAAATATTAAAGGTTTAATTAAAGCATTTTTATATCGTTCAAATACTTTACGTAAATCTTCAACTTTTATAGAAGTTGCATTAAAATAATAATAGTCTGTATTAATTTGATTTGCAATAATTTTTGCAAGTGTAGTTTTGCCTGTGCCTGGTTTTCCATAAAAGAAGAGATGTGGAATCTCTTTTTTCTGAATAAGTTTATACAGGGCTTTATCTTCACCTATAATATGTGATTGCCCTATAAAGTTAGTTAATGTTTTTGGTCTTAATTGATTTGATAAATCAGTCATTATCACTATAGTTGTTTTTACTTTTGTAAATCTCAGTACTATTTACAAAATGTCTTAGGTCTTTATATTCATCTCTAGTTAAATATCTACTTTTACCTGTTGGCAAATTGTTAAGTGATATTCCTCCAAATTCAAATCTTTTTAAATCCATTATTTCTAATCCAAAGTGTCCAAAGAATCTTCTTAACTCTCTATTCTTACCTTCAGAAATACCAACTTTAATTTTAGAGAAAGTATCTCCATTTGTCAAAATTTGATATGCAATAAATGGTTCAAAACTCATTGATTTAATCTTAGACAATTCATGTGCTCCACTAGAAGCATCTTCTAATTCTAAACCATTTTTCATTGCTTCTTCAACTTTAGGATGAATTTTCCCATCTACTTTGATTTTATATATTCTTTCTAAATTTGAATGCATAAGTTTATTTGCAACATCAACTGAGTCTGTTAATAATACTAATCCTTCACTTGCATAATCAAGTCTTCCAATTGGCATAAAGTGTTTGTACTTGTTATCAAGTGAATCAAAGATTACTTTTCTACCTTGAGGGTCATGTTTTGTAACAAGCTCACCTTTTGGTTTATTGTAAATGATTACTGTATACATTCTTTTTTTATCTTCTTTGATAGATTGTTTACCAATTTTGACATCATCAGATTCAGATACTTTCGTAGCTAAGTCAGTTACAACTTTTCCATTTAAAAATACTTTACCTTCTGCTATAATTTTATCTGCTTCTCTTCTTGAGTAAGTACTATTGTGAGAAATAAATTTATTAAGTCTAATTGGTTCTGCTACTTCTTCTCTTTCATCTTTCTTATCTTTGTTAGGTTTACTAGGTCTGCTATCTCTACTGTCTCTACTATCTCTGCTATCTCTTTTTATATATTGTTTCATTATTTTATACCTGCTTCAATTAAATCGTGAATATGAATCACTCCAACTAGTTTTTCATTTTCGTCTACTACAACTAATAGTTGTATTTTATAATCTTCAATTATTTTTAGTGCATCACTTGCTAGTAAATTTTTGTCATTAATTGTTCTTGGATTTTTTGTTGCAATTGATTCTACTTCACATTCAATTGAGAAGTCAGAATTCATTAATGCTCTTCTTAAATCTCCGTCACTTAGGACAGATGTGAGTTTACCATCTTTATCTGTTATAAGTACATTCCCTAATCGACCTTCACTCATTACTACAATTGCATCTTTCAATTTCGTTTCACGTGAAACAATAGGAAGATTTTCTTTTTTTAACAAATCATCAACTTTAATAAAAAGTTTTTTTCCTAAACTTCCACCAGGATGAAAAGATGCGAAATCTTCTTTTTTAAAGTTTCTTTTGTGCATTAAACAAACTGCAAGTACATCACCCATAGCCATAGTTAATGTTGTCGAAGATGTAGGTGCTGTGTCAAGAGGACAAGCTTCTTTAGTTACAGATATATTTATGAAGAAATCAGAGTATTTTCCAAGAGTTGAGTTTTCATCTCTAGCCATTGCAATAAGAGGAATATCAAATCTTTTTAAGTGAGGAAGAAGTTGAATTAATTCTTCACTCTCCCCACTATATGAAATTCCTAGAACAACATCTTCTTTTCCAATCATACCTAAGTCACCATGCATAGCTTCTGTAGGATGTAGGAAAAATGATGAAGTTCCAGTGCTCGCTAAAGTTGCTGCAATTTTTGCACCAACAAGTCCAGATTTACCAACACCTGTGATAATTAGCTTACCTTTACACGTCATAATTAAATCAACTGCTTTTTCTAAATCAAATGATGAAATATTTTTAGCAGCTAATGTTAATTCATTTGCTTCTGTGTCTAAGACTTCTTTAGCAATTTCATTGAAATTCATTTTTATCCTTATTGAACAAAAAGTGTTGGTACAATCATTGGGTATTTTTTATATTTTCTAATACAATGTTTTCTAACTACTTTTCTAATTTCATCTTCAAAGACTTTATTATTCTTAAAGATGCCTTCTTTTGCATTCTCTAAGAAAGTAACTAATAAATCTTCAATTTCTTTTGAGAAGAATTTATCTTGTTTGTCAGGTACTAACCCAAATGAAGATACTCTTGGTCTTTGTTCCATTTTTCTATCATCAGCATTAATTTGTGCAACAATCATAACAACACCTTCGTTTGCCATTGTTTGTCTATCCATAACAATATCATCCGCAATTTTATTGTTTAATTGGTTATCGATATAAACTTTTCCAGTTTTAACTGATTTTACTTTTTTAAGATATTTTGGTGTTACTTCAATTTGTTCACCATCTGTCATAATGTATGTATTTCTTTCTAAAACACCACAGTCTACACCAGTTTTTTGATGTCTAACCGCATGATTATATTCACCATGAATAGGCATAAAGAATTTTGGTTTACAAAGTCTTAACATTAATTTTTGTTCTTCTTGTGCAGCATGACCAGAAACATGAATTTCACTGAAATCTTGGTATGCAACTTTAGCACCAGCTTTTAGTAAGTGGTTAATAATTTTAGATACACTACCTTCATTTCCTGGAATTGCTCTTGCAGATAAAATGATTTGATCACCTGGCTTAATTTTAATATGTCTGTGTTCGTGAATTGACATTCTATATAATGCTGACATTGCTTCACCTTGTGAACCAGTTGTAATTATTAGAACTTCTTTATCTTGGTATTTATTCACTTCATGTGCGTCAATAAATTGATCTTTTGGAAATTTGATATATCCTAAACTCATTGCTAAATCTAAGTTCTTTTCCATTGATCTACCAATTACACAAACTTTTCTTCCATATTTAATACCATGCTCAATTGCTTGCGCAACTCTATGAATATTTGAAGAGAAAGTTGACATAATAACTCTACCTGTTGTTGTAGAGAATATTCTATCAAACGTTGGCCCTACAGTTTTTTCAGATTTTGTGAAACCTGGAGAATGTGAATTTGTAGAATCTGACATTAAAAGTAAAACACCTTCTTCTCCATAATGTGCATATCTATGTAAGTCTGTAGGAAAACCATCAATTGGAGTATGGTCAATTTTAAAGTCACCTGTATGAATGATTGTTCCAGCTTCTGTTTTAATTGCTAAAGACGATGCATCAATGATAGAGTGAGTAACATGTATCCATTCAACTTCAAAATCACCAATTTTTATTTGAGTTCTTTTTTCTACAGGATGAAATAAATCTCTATGCTGTTTAATTTTATGTTCGTCAAATTTTGAACCAATCATTTCTAATGGTAAAGATGTTCCATAAATTGGGAATTGTAATTCTTTAAATAAATAAGGCATTGCACCAATATGATCTTCGTGACCATGAGTAATAACAATTGCTGCAATTTTATCTTTTATTTGTCTAAGATATGTGAAGTCTGGGATTAAAATATCCACTCCATGCATATCTTCATCTGGGAAACTCATCCCTACATCAACAACAATTGCAGAGTTTTCAGTTTCAATAACCATCATATTCCCACCAATTTCACCTAGTCCACCTAGTGGAGTAATCCTAACTTTTGCGTTAGTTCCTAGATTTAATTTATGGTGTGGGTTTAGTCTGTCTTTATGAGACTTTTCATTAATAATATGAGCTTTCTTTAAGTCATTTATCCAAGTAGAATTTGTTTTACTATTAATTGCTCTTGCTCGGTTATTATGATTTGGTTTTCTTTTTTTGTTAAAAGATTTTTTCTCACCTGCTGGTTTAGCTTGATCAGGCTTATTAACAGGAACTGAATTGTTTTTATTTTCAGTTGTATTTTGAGTCTTTGGCGACTCTGTCTTTTTCTCTTGAGTCTTTGGTGACTCTACTTTTGTCTCTTGAGGCTTTTTAGCTTCGTTGTTTTCCATCTTTTACCTTTGTATACATTTGGCTATACAAAGATGCGCTAACTTCATGAGGTCGAAGAGTTTCTTTTAAATTAAGTTCATCATAGATATTAGATAAAGTTTCTTTATCTATTACGGAAGATATATTTTTTGAAAGCTTTTTTCTCGGTTGAGAGAAACAAGCTTTTAAAAACTTATTAAAATCCTTATCTAATGCTACGTTAGCATCTTTTGATATATATAATACCGAAGACATAACTTTTGGCGAAGGATCAAAAGATTCTGGCGGAACGTCAAATAGTATCCGTGATTCTTTTGATATCAATTCAGTAATAACTCCAAGTGAAGAGTACTCTTTATCCCCTACATGAGCAGAGAATTTTTGAGCTACTTCTTTTTGAATCATTACTATAATGTTCTCACAATTAATATCTTCAAATGCTCTTAATATAATATTTGTTGCAATATAATACGGCAGATTTGCTATCAAATCATATTTGCTGTCGTGCAAAGTACCTGTTCTATCCCAAGCTTCTAAAACGTCTGTGTGGAGAAGTTTAAATCGCTCGTTTTTTATTTCTATTGCAAATTTTGACTCTAAAATACTGATTAGATCAGTATCGACTTCATATGCAGTCGTATCTTTGTATTTGACTAAATTTTGTGTCAAATCACCTAAGCCAGGCCCAATTTCCACAATGTGGTTATTGTTGTTGGGCATCGATTGGATGATCCTTGCTAAAATACTGTTATCTTTTAAGAAATTTTGTCCAAATCTCTTTTTTGCTTTTATTCTGTTTTCCATAAGAAGAAAGAGTATATCTGCTTTTAACTTATAATTAGATAATATCCCTTTAATTAAAAGCAATAAGGGTATATATTGAGTAGTTTTGCAAAAAGAATTATTCCATGTCTAGATGTTAAAGATGGTAGAGTTGTTAAAGGTGTGAATTTTGTTGGTCTTCGTGATGCAGGAAACCCTGTAGAAGTTGCAAAAAGATACAACAACGAAGGTGCTGATGAAATCACTTTCCTTGATATTACTGCAAGTCACGAGAATAGAGACACTATTGTTGATATTGTAAAAGATGTTGCTAAAGAAGTTTTCATCCCACTAACAGTTGGTGGTGGAATTAGAAAACTTGAAGATATATATAAATTACTTAATGTAGGGTGCGATAAAGTATCTGTAAATTCTTCAGCTGTTGTTAATCCTGACTTTATTGATGAAAGTTCAAAAAGATTCGGGAGTCAATGTATTGTTGTTGCAATTGATGTTAAGAAAGTTGAAGATGGTTCTTATCATGTCTTTGTAAAAGGTGGTAGAGAAGATACAGGTTTAGATGCAGTAGAGTGGGCTAGGGAAGTATATAACAGAGGTGCAGGTGAAATATTACTTACTTCTATGGATACAGATGGTGCAAAAACTGGATTTGAACTAAATATTACTGAAAAGATCTCTTCTATTATTGATATCCCTGTTATTGCAAGTGGTGGAGCAGGAACTATGGCACATATGAAAGAAGCTTTTGAACATGGAGCAAGTGCGGCTCTTGCAGCTTCAATTTTTCACTTTAAAGAGATTGATATTATGGAACTAAAACATTATTTAAAAGATAATAATATACCAGTAAGGATATAAATGAAATTTTTAAAACTATTTTTATTAATACCAGTTTTTGCTTTTTCGTTTGAAGTTGAGTTTAATAAAAAATTCTCTCATGAGCTTCCTCATGACACTTTAACAACAAGTTTAGTAGTAACAATTATGGATGATACTGAGATTATTGTAGGTGAACGTCTTGAAGTTTTTAACAAGAAGATCAAAAGTTTTGATAAAGTAGAAAGAAAACTAGGAATTTACAATATAAGACCAAAGTATAAGTATTCTAATAACACTCCAAAAATTATTGGATATGTTGGCGAATTAAGATATAAAGTAAACTCTCGTAAAGCTAGATTCATGGATGAATTCATTTCTGAAATAACAAAGTTAAAGAAAAATAGAGATACAAATGTTTCAGTTAGAAATCTTTCTTGGACTGTAAAAGAAGACACATATAATGTAACTTTAGACCTTTTACGATTAGAAGCAATTACTTGGGGTCAAAGATATGCAAATATTTTATCTTCAGATATCAATAAAGATTGTAAAGTAAAAAAGATTAACGTAAATACAACTAATCAAACAAGGATAATGAGAGAAAGAGCAGTTTATGCAAGTGCCTCAATATCAAACAAATCAATCCCTGTTCCTGAATCAAATCAGGAAAAGATAAAGATTAATCCTAATTATGTTTTGGAGTGTGAATGATAGTATGTGCAGGAAGAAGTGAAACGTTTAATTTTGCAGAACCGATTGGTGTAGGGTTAGTTGAATCTGCAATTAATTTAACAAGACATTGTCTATTTAACAAACCAGATTTTATATTGTTTGTTGGTAGTGCAGGTAGTTACGGTGAGCATAAAATTTTTGATATTATAGAATCAAAAAGAGCTGCAAATTTAGAATTATCATTCTTATCAAATGATTCGTACACACCTCTTGATAATGTTTTAGAATCAGAAAACAAAATGACAAGAAACGATACTATTGTTAATAGTTCAAACTATATATCAACAAATTCTGAACTAACGAAACAATATAATGAATATGGTATGGGTATTGAAAACATGGAATTTTTTTCAGTACTTCAAGTTGCTCGAGAGTTTGAGATTCCCGTAGCAGGTATATTTGTTGTTACTAATTATACTAATGAAAATGCTCATGATGATTTTTTAAAAAATCATAAAGATGCTATTTCAATACTAACTAAATATTTAGTAGATAAACGAATAATCAAATAATATTAAAAAATAAAAGAAAAGGTTTCACGTGAAACAATCAATTTATGATTTCACTTTAGATGAATTGAAATCGCAATTAAAACCAAGTTTTAGAGCAAAACAAGTATACAATTGGATATATAAAAAATATGCAACATCTTATGATGATATGAAAAATATACCAAATGATTTAAAAGAGAATTTAAAAGAAAACTATGCAATTAATATTTTAAAAATTGCAAAAAAAGAAAAAAGTTCTGATGGAAGTATAAAATATCTTTTTGAGCTTCATGATGGGCATACTGTTGAAGCAGTATTACTTTTAATGAAAAAGAAAAAGATTAATGAAGATGGAATAATTGAAAGAAGTGAAAAGTTTACTGTTTGCATCTCAACACAAGTTGGATGTAAAGTAGGGTGTACTTTTTGTTTAACTGCAAAAGGTGGATTTGTAAGAAATTTATCAGTTGGGGAAGTTGTAGATCAAATTGTTCAAATAAAAAGAGACAATGGAATTGCAGAAAATAAATCTGTAAATATTGTTTATATGGGTATGGGTGAACCTCTTGATAACTACAATAATTTTGTTCATTCTGTTAAAGTATTTTCAGAAGAAGAAGGTTTATCTATTAACAGAAGAAGGATGACGGTGTCAACTTCAGGAATCTCTTCAAAAATTGAGAAACTAGGGAATGAAGATTTAGGTATCCAGTTAGCTATATCTTTACATGCAGTTGATGATGGGTTAAGAAGTGAATTGATTCCTATGAATAAAGCATATAATATTAAATCAATTATTGATGCAGTAAAAAAGTTTCCTGTTGATACAAGAAAAAAAGTTATGTTTGAATATCTTGTGATAAAAGATAAAAATGATGATATTGCATCTGCGCAAAAACTTTTACAATTACTTGATGGAATTAAAGCAAAAGTTAATTTAATCTATTTTAATCCATATCCTGGAACTTTATATCAAAGACCACAAAGCAGTGATATGGTAAAATTTCAAGAATATTTAACAAAGAAAGGGCTTCTTTGTACAATTAGAGAATCAAAAGGTCTTGATATCTCTGCTGCATGTGGACAGCTTAAAGAGAAGGAAACAAATGGAAGCTCTTGATTTAGCAATGATTATATTCATTGCTGCAGTTGCAATTTTTTCAGCAATTGGTTTTTTTAAAAGTTATAAAGATAAATAAGGAATAATATGGCAGTTACTAGATTTGCTCCAAGTCCAACAGGATATTTACATATAGGTGGTTTAAGAACGGCACTTTACAGTTACCTATGGGCTAGAAAAACTAATGGTGAGTTTAAACTAAGAATTGAAGACACAGATACTCAAAGAAATAATGATGCTGCAATGGAAGCAATTATTAAAGCTTTTGATTGGGTTGGATTGAATTATGATGGTGAAGTTGAATACCAATCAAAAAGATTAGATATTTATACTAAATATATAAATCAACTTCTTGATGCAGGAAAAGCTTATAACTGTTATATGAGTAGAGATGAGTTAGATGCTTTACGAGAGTCTCAGATGGCAAATAAACAAACTGCCAGATATGATGGAACGTGGAGACCAGAAGAGGGCAAAACTTTACCTACAATTCCAGAAGGTGCAGAACCAGTAGTTAGAATAAAATCTCCAAATGATGGAATTATTACTTTTATTGATGGTGTTAAATCTATCATGAACTTTGATTGTTCTGAAGTAGACGATTTTGTTATTGCAAGATCTAATGGTATGCCTACATATAATTTTGTTGTTGCAATTGATGATGCATTAATGGGAATGACTGATGTAGTTAGAGGGGATGACCATTTAACTAATACTCCAAAACAAATAGTGATTTATGAAGCATTAGGTTTCGATATTCCTAAGTTCTTCCATGTCCCAATGATTAATAATCCTCAAGGTAAAAAACTATCAAAAAGAGATGGTGCTTTAGATGTTATGGATTATAAGAGACAAGGGTACTTACCTGAAGCACTTTTAAACTTTCTAGTAAGACTTGGGTGGTCAAATGGAGATCAAGAAATATTCTCAATGGATGAAATGTTAGAACTTTTTGATCCTGAAAATATAAATAAATCTGCTTCTTCGTATAATGAAGAGAAGTTGTTATGGTTAAATTCACATTATATTAAAAATGTTTCAAATGATAGACTTGCAAGTGAATTAGAATTTTATGATTGCAAATTAGATGGACATGATAAAAAAGAGATGCTTTTGGATTTATCAAAAGAAAGAGCACAAACTCTAGTTGAATTGAAAGATGCTATTAATAAAATCTTAGATGCTCCTACTGAATACGAAGCAAAAGGTTCTAAGAAATTTGTAAAAGAAGATACTCCTAAGATATTAAGATATTATTTAAATACATTAGAAGAGAAAAAAGAGACTCTTCATTTAGCATGTGATTATGAGATAATAACTAAACCTTTTATAGAGGAATTTGAATTAAAATTCCCTCAACTTTTCCAGCCAATAAGAATAGCTCTAACTGGTGGTACACAAGCACCTTCAGTATATGATATTATGGCAATACTGGGTTTCGATGAAGTTAAGACGAGAATAAACAGAGCATTAGAAGTAGATTTTAATAAATAATACTAAAATCTACTTGATTATTATAAATTAATCTGGCATAATATTTTATAGTTATAAAAAAGGGAAGAAGAATGAATATTTATGTAGGAAACCTGTCATATAGAATGAGTGATAGTGAGTTAGAAGCGTTATTTGCAAAGTTTGGTCAAGTGAAAAGTGCAAAAGTTATCATGGATAGAGAGACAGGAAGATCAAAAGGTTTTGGTTTTGTTGAAATGGAAACATCAATTGCTGGAAGCCAAGCTATTGAAGAATTAAACGGAAGTGATTCTGAAGGTAGAAGCTTAAGAGTTAATGAAGCTAAACCAAGAGAAGATAGACCAAGTAGACAATACTAATCTTTCTCATACTTAATAAAAAAAGATCTTTAAGAGATCTTTTTTATTAATACTTATTTAAATCTATTCAGATAAAACATTCAATTTTAAATTATTAATTTTTAAAAACTTTTCTTGAGTTTATATAATGAAACTTGATTAGGAGGAGAAGTTAAAAAATGTTGAATTATTAACAAGTTTCATTATATGTCATATGATGTAGTAGTATTATATACATTTTTTGTGTAGTAACCGTGTATTCTAATACTAATAAAAATTAATGTGCTAAATCACATTCTGCCATTTTACCCTTTTGTCTAATTGCTAAAATATAAAAAATTGCAGGAATTATAATTAAAGTTAAAAATGCAGACGATATCATTCCTCCAATCATTGGAGCAGCAATCCTTTGCATTACTTCACTTCCTACACCATCAATATACATAATTGGAATTAGTCCCCCTAGAATTGCAAATAGAGTCATAAGCTTTGGTCGTAATCTCAATACCGCACCTTTGTATATGGCATGAAAAATATGGTTCTTTTCAGGATCAATGCATTTGTCTTTAAGTTCCAACATTGCTTCGTGTAAATAAACTAACATTACAATAGATGTTTCTGCTGCAACTCCTAGTAATGCAAGGAAACCAACGATTACTGCAATAGAGATATTAAAATTTAGAAAATCTAAATAAAATATTCCACCAGTTAATGCAAAAGGTAAAGTAAAAAATATAATCATAGTGTATGTTAAGTTTCTAAGTGCAAAATATATTAATATAAAGATAATGACAAAGGTTAGTGGAATGATATAGATTAGTCTCTGCATTGCAGACTCTAAATATTCACTCTGTCCTGCCCATTCAAAATAGAAGCCTTCAGGGAGCTTTATATCGTTTAATAAAGCTTTAGCTTCATCTTTATATTGTTTCGCAGAAATACCATTTTTTGGAGTTATATAGATAAAGTTTACATTTAAAGCTTTCTCTGATTTAATTACAGAAGGTCCTTCTTCATATTTCAAATCAGCAAATATTTCTAAAGGTTGAAATCCAAGTTTAGTTTTTACTTGCAAATTACGTAAGCTAGTAATGTCTTCTCTATTTGTAGTTTCATATCTTAAACTAATTGGATATCTCTCAAGACCATCTAAAAATGTTGAGATTTTAGCTCCAGCAACACCAAGCGAAATAGTTGATAAGATATCATTTTTAGTGATTCCAAATCTTGCTAGATTTTCTTCTTTAACATGTATATTTAGATAATAACCTGAGTTTATTTTATCTGTTGAAACAGAAAGCGTTTTATCAAACTTTTTTAATTTCTTTTCTATTAATCCTGCTGTTTCTTCTAGTCTTTGATGACTATTACCATAAAGCTTTATTCCTAGAGGAGTTCTAATCCCTGTAAGAAGCATATCAATTCTACCTCTTATTGGATATGTCCAAGAATTAATAAGCCCAGCTACTTGAAGTTTCTGATCCATTTCATGCATAAGTTTTTTATATGTCATTCCTTCTCGCCATTCACTTTCTGGCTTAAAGTTTATAATTGTTTCAATCATAGCTAATGGTGCAGGGTCAGTTGCTGTATCCGCACGACCAGCTTTTCCAAAAACAGTTTCAACTTCAGGGAATGATTTAATGATTTTATCCGTCTTTTGTGTTAGTTCTCTAGATAAATCAATTCCAAGTCCATAAGGAGTAACAGGCATATACATAAAAGTTTGCTCATTCATCATAGGCATAAATTCCCAGTTTTGTTTTTTATAAACAGGATAAGCAAGAACAAGAGTTCCTATAAAAATCAAAACAACAAAATATCTAAGTTTAAGTGATAGTTTTAAAAGTGGAGAATAAAGCATAATAAAAAATTTGTTTAATATGTTTTTATCTTCTCTTAAAAGCTTACCTTTTATAAAAAAGACCATAAGAATTGGAACAACGGTAATTGAAAGAATAGCTCCTGCAATCATAGCAAATGATTTAGTAAAAGCAAGTGGCGTAAATAATCTACCTTCTTGTCCAGTTAATGCAAAGATTGGTAAAAATGAAACTACAACTAACATTAATGCGAAGAAAATTGGACGTCCAACTTGTTTCGCAGATTTAATTATAATTTTAGTTCTTTCTTCATTTGATATATTCTCTTTATCTTGTAAATACTTATGTGCATTTTCAACCATAACTATCGTTGCATCAACCATTGCCCCAATAGCAATTGCAATACCACCTAAACTCATAATATTTGAACCCATTCCAAATACTTTCATAAGCAAAAATGTAATTAATACAGTAATGGGTAGAGTGATAATAATAATTAAAGCACTTCTAAAATGGAATAAAAAAAGACCTGTGATAATCATAACAATAATTGATTCTTCAATTAAAGTATTTTTAAGTGTATCAATTGCTTTGTCAATTAATGATGATCTATCATAAGTTTCAATAACTTCTACTCCTTCAACTTTTAGAGTTTTAATCTTCTTTTTTACAGCCTTGATAACAGCATATGGGTTTTCTCCATATCTTACAACTACAATTCCACCAACAGTATCGCCTTCACCATTTAAATCAGCCATACCTCTTCTATTTGAAGAAGTGATATTTACATCAGCTATATCTTTTATTTTTAGAGGTATATTCCCATTTGTTTTAACAGTAATATTTTCAATATCAACAACATTTTTTAAATAACCTTTAGCTTGAATCATATGTTCAAACCCATTTTCTAAGATGATTCTTCCACCTTTTTCGTCATTGTTATTAGTTAAGGCTTTTTTAACTTCTTGTATACTTAAATTGTGTTGTACTAACATGTCTTGATTTAATGTGATTTCATAGTTTTTAATAAATCCACCAATTGAGGCAATCTCTGAAACACCATCTACCCCAAGCAAGGCATATTTATAATAGTAGTCTTGTAAAGATCGTAATTCATCTAAAGATTTTGTATCTGATTTAAGTGCATATTCATAAGCCCAACCAACACCCGTTGCATCTGGTCCAATTGCTACATTAACACCTTGAGGAAATGTCCCTTGAAGTTGAGAAAGCTGTTCTAGTATTCTATTTCTTGAATCATAAAGGTCTGTACCATCTTTAAATATAATATATATCAAAGCATTTTGAAATGAACTCATAGCCCTTACTGTATCAATATCGGGAAGACTCATCAAGTTTGATATAAGTGGATATGAAACTTGTTCCTCAATTGTTTGTGGACTTTGTCCAGCCCACTTAACTTGCACAATTACTTGTGGAGGTGATAAATCAGGAAGAGCATCTAGACTTGTATTTTTAACTGCCCAGATTGATGCTACAGTTAATATAATTATTGAAAAAAGAATTAAAAATTTATTCTTTATACTATAAGAGATTACACTTTCTACCATAATATATCCCTACCAATCATCATCGTCTGAACTATAAAGACCATTTGTTATGGCATCAGAATCAAGTAAGAATAAAGCATTATTAATAACCTCTTGCCCTTCTTCTACTCCTTCTAATATTTCATACTTATTTGAAGAAATTCTTTTTGCTTTTATCTCAATTGGTTCAAATTCTGTTTTCGAAAGTTTTTGGAAAACAAAATGTTTTGCCCCTTTTGAAAGAACAGCAGTTTTAGGAAGTGTTAGTTTTGTTTTTGATACTTCTTTTAAACTTACTTTCGCAAACATATTTGGATATAGTTTTAAATCTTTATTTGGAACTACAAATCTAACATCAACTGTTTTTGTTTTTAAATCTACTGTTGGATAGATCATTTCAACTTTTGAATCAATTGGATTTTTAATTCCATCAATATAAATTTTTGCTTTCATTTCTTTTTTTATAAAAGCTAAATCTTTTTGATAAATAGAAGCTATAAACCAAAGTTCATCTAAAGATGCAAGCTGGAGTAAAAGTTTTCCTTTTTTTGCAAAACTTCCATTATTTATATTCTGTCTCTTATACACATCTGACGCTGCCGACGAAGAGGATAGTGT
>OJIJ01000056.1_pt1 | contig 17104 bp, 18 predicted proteins | sample 1595891 | NCBI WGS metagenome assembly OJIJ01 (sample SAMN05416853, study PRJEB24817) | seawater metagenome | isolation source: Sea water | place: Canada:Atlantic | collected 2013-11 | reverse complement strand
CTATCCTCTTCGTCGGCAGCGTCAGATGTGTATAAGAGACAGTATTAGTATTTTTAGTACTTAGTTGAGAATCTTTTTTTACCATTGCACTTTTGTATAGTTTCATATGAAGTTCATCTTCATTCTGATACTTAACTGTTATTGCATAAAAAACATAATTTTTAATACTTAAATCAAAATATGTAGTTTCAACTCCAAAAGTTTGAGGAGCATGTTTTAAGGCTAAATCAAAAAGCTCTTTTTGTTTTATTCTATTTAATAAAAACTGAGCTTCTTGGTTTGAGTATATAATCTTTCCCGCTGACGAGAAAGATATAATAGGGTTTAAATCTAGTTCAACCCATTCTTCAAAAAAATCCATTAAATCTTAACTTTCAACGTAATTTTTAAGGTTTTTACCTACTTTTGGATGCTTTAATTTTTTAATAGCACTTGATTCAATTTGTCTAACTCTTTCTCTTGTTACAGAAAGTTCTCGACCGATTTCTTCTAATGTTCTATCTGATGCATCTTTCATAAGTCCAAATCTCATTCTCACAACTGCTTGTTCTCTTTCATTAAGTTGTGCAAGAATTTGGTCAATTTGACCTTGTAAATCTTCTTTCATAATGTTATCAACTGGAGTTGGAGCTTTTTCATCAGGAACGAAATCTCCAAATTTACCATCATCATCAGATCCTATAGGAGCTTCAAGTGATACAGGTTCTTTAGTAATTTTAATTACTTGTTTAACTTTATCAACTGGTAATCCAACCTCTTTAGAAATCTCATCAACATCTGGCTCTTTACCATTTTCTTGAATACCTTTTCTAATGATTTTATTGATTCTATTAATAGTTTCAATCATATGAATTGGAATTCTAATAGTTCTTGCTTGGTCTGCAATTGCTCTTGAAATTGCTTGTCTAATCCACCAAGTTGCATAAGTAGAGAATTTATATCCCTTCTTATATTCAAACTTGTCAACAGCTTTCATAAGACCAATATTACCTTCTTGAATTAAATCTAGGAATGGTAAACCTCTATTTGTATATCTTTTTGCAATAGATACAACAAGTCTAAGGTTTGATTTCGCCATTCTAGTTTTAGCTTCATCAGTGATTCTTTTACCTCGTTTAATTTGCTCAAGTACATCAATTAATTCTTCTGGTTCTAAATCAAAGCCATCTTTAGATGCTTCAGCAGTTTGGTAAAGTTTTTTGATTTCCATATATGTAGAAACCATTGTTGCTTCGGGAACCATAGAAGTAATCTGTACTTTTGATAAATTAACAATATTATCTAAAATCTTTTGATGATTTTTTAATAAAATGTCATTAAATAATGGTAACTTGTATTCTAGTTTTTTAAGTTCAGTATCAAAACCTGTATCAGATTTAAGCGCAGTTTCCATTGCCTTTACAATCTCAGTAATAAGTTTTGAAGTTGGTCCTAAATCTAAAAGAGCTTCTTTTAAAATTTTCTTCTTAAAAGCAATTGCCAAGTTGAATAACATTTGATCTGCTTCACTATCAGATTTTGCTTCTTCTTTAAGTTGGAATTTTAACCAATCTTTTTTCGCTTTTTCTAAAACTTTAAAAGCTTCAATAATTGTTTCAGCTCTTTTATCAAGTTTTTTTTGTTTTTTAATTCCTGTTTCAGCAGCAGAAGTATCAACCTCTTCAACTTCTTCAGTATCATCTGAAGAATCAGATTCTTCATCATCGAAGTTTCTAAATAGTTCTTTTACTTTTCTTTCTCTATTTACTAGAGGTTCTTTATATTCTAAGATAAAATCAATTAAATATGGAACATAACATATGGCATCAAGAATAACATCTTCACCCATTTCAATTTTTTTAGAGATTTCTATTTCTTCTTCTTTTGTAAGAAGAGGAATTTGTCCCATTTCTCTAAGGTACATTCTAACTGGAGAATCTGATCTAGACCATTCAAGAAGTTCTTTATTCTTTAGAAGGTCAAAGACATCATCATCATTTTCTTTCATTTTCTTTATTAAATCTTCTTTTCTTTTCGCCTCTTCAGCATTCATTCTTTTTGCTTGTTCTTGCGAACTAATTAACGTTACGTTATATAGTTGTATAAAAGCTAAAAGTTTTTTAATGTTTGCAGATGAAGGCGCTTTTGAGAAGATTTTGATAAGTTTTTCAAAAGTAAGTATTGAATCTTTATATTCTTTTACTGTAGTTTCAATAACTTTATTTAGATCTTTTGCGCTCATAAATGGACATTCCTCATTTGTTTAAAGATAGTCAGACATTATACCGAAACTACTTAAGGAAATTATTAATTATTTTACATTTAATCTATTTTTTTTTAAACTTTAGATAAAATGCTTAACTTTGAAAAATTATGTAATTGCTTTTTTAATGAAAAAAGTATGATAAATAAGGAAAAATAATATGAATAAAATAACTGGAAAAGTTTGGAATTTTGGAGCAAATATTGACACTGATGTTATTATTGCTGCAAGATATTTAAATAGTTCGGATCCTGAACATTTAGCAAAATATGTTATGGAAGATGCAGATCCTGAATTTCCTAATAAATTGCAAAGAGGTGATATAATCGTTGCTGGTGAAAATTTTGGATGTGGTTCTTCAAGAGAACATGCACCAATTGCTTTAAAAGCTGCAGGAGTTGCTGCTATTGTTGCTCCTTCATTCGCTAGAATTTTTTATAGAAATGCATTTAATATGGGACTACCAATTTTTGAGTTACCAGAGTCTTTAGAAATTAAAGAAGGTGAAGAAATTTCTATAAGTTTAGATGATGGTAAAATTGTAAATAATACTACTAATAAAACTTATGAATTTACTGCAATTCCTGATTTTATGCAAGAATTAATTGCTACAGGTGGATTAATTAATTATGCAAAAGCTGAAATGGGAGCTAAATAAATTATGAAAAAATATAATATTTCAATTATCAAAGGTGATGGAATAGGTCCAGAAATTGTTGATGAGGCTATAAAAGTATTAGATGCAGTTTCATATTCTTGTGGATTCTCTTTAGAATATAAAGAGTATTTAATGGGTGGAATCGCTATTGATGTAACAGGTGCTCCTTTACCAGAAGAGACTGTTGAGGGTGTTTTAAATTCGGACGCTTGTTTATTTGGAGCTATTGGTGGAGAGAAATGGGATACTTTACCAAGAGAATTAAGACCTGAGACTGGACTTTTATCTTTTAGAGAAAAAATGGGTGTATACGCAAATTTAAGACCTGCAATTATTTATGATGAATTAGTAAATGCTTCTACATTAAAACCTGAAGTTATTGAAGGTGTTGATATCATGGTTGTTAGAGAATTAATTGGTGGTATCTATTTTGGAAAACCAAGAGCAAATGATGGTGAAACTGCTTATAATACTATGATTTATACAAAATCTGAGATTGTAAGAATTGGTAAAAAAGCATTTGAATTAGCTATGAAAAGAGATAAAAGAGTTTGTTCTGTTGATAAAGCTAATGTTCTTGAAGTTTCACAATTATGGAGAGACACAATGGAAGAACTAGCGCTTGATTATCCATCAGTTGAACTTTCTCATATGTATGTAGATAATGCAGCAATGCAACTTGTACGAAATCCAAGACAATTTGATGTTATTGTAACTGGAAATATCTTTGGAGATATTTTATCTGATACGGCTTCAATGGTTGTAGGTTCTATTGGATTATTACCATCTGCTTCAACAGGTGATAAAACTGCAATTTATGAGCCAATTCATGGTTCTGCTCCTGATATTGCAGGACAAGGAATTGCAAATCCAATTGCTACAATTGAATCAGCTGGGATGATGTTAAGATACTCTCTTGGCGAATCTGAAGCTGCTGATAAAATTGATACAGCAATTAAAAAAGCCCTAAAAGAAGGTTATAGAACAAAAGATTTAGCTGCATTTGATGCTAAAGAAGTTGTAACTACTGCTGAAATGGGTGACATAATAGCAAATAACATTAATAAATAATTTTTAGAGACTCCGATGGAGTCTCTCTTCTTTCAAATATATAATCAAAATATTATTTTTATAATTATTCTTTTCAGATTATTTATGATAAAATCTATAGATATTTAAGTTTATGGAGAAATCATGTCCTTAAGAAAATATAGACTCATTACAAGAAGTGATATGGATGGTTTAGTATGTGCTACTTTACTCAAATCTATCGGAATAATTGATGAAATATCTTTCGTTCATCCAAAAGATATGCAAGATGGGAAAGTTGCTGTTACTTCCCAAGATATAACTACCAATCTTCCTTATGTAGAAGGTGTACATTTATGTTTTGATCATCACTATTCAGAAACTCTTAGAAATGCTACTAGTGCAAATCATATTATATATCCAGACGCTCCAAGTGCTGCAGAAGTTGTTTATCAATACTATGGAGGAGATGAAAAGTTTCCTGCTCATTTCAAAGATATTATGGCTGCATCAAATAAAGCGGATACTGCTGCATTTTCAAGAGAAGATATTTTAAATCCTAAAGGTTGGGATTTATTGAGTTTTTTAATGGACTCAAGAACAGGCCTAGGAAGATTTAAAGATTTTAGAATATCAAATTACCGACTTATGATGGATTTAATTGATTATTGTGCAACACACACAATAGAAGAGATCTTAGAATTAGAAGATGTAAAAGAAAGAGTAAATCTATATTTTGAATATGAAAAAGAATTTAGAAAACAAATTAAAGATACTTCTACTTTAAAAGATAATATTGTACTTATTGACCAAAGAGAAGAAGGTATTTTATACCCAGGAAATAGATTCTTAGTGTATGCGATTTATCCCAAAATAAATGTTTCTATACATATCCTATGGGGTAAAGATAAAAAAAATATAGTATATAGTGTTGGTAAATCTATTATAAATAAAACATCTAATACCAATGTTGGCGAGTTAATGCTAAAACATGGTGGAGGTGGCCATAAAGCTGCTGGAGGTTGTCAACCTTCTTTAGAAGATGCAGAAACAGTGTTAGAAGATATTGTAAAACAATTAAATGAAGATGGATAGTTAATGAAGAGTTTAGATACTTTAGAAAAAATTTTATTACCTGTAATATTGACAGGTTTCGTATTTATTGTGAGTTTATATATTGGTATTGATTTAGCTTTAGGGTCTTCAATTAGTACCGAAATTAAAAACTTTTTAGTTTTTTACATGACATTACTTTTAATCACCCTTGTGATTATTGCAGTGTTTGTATCAAATAGATTTGTAAAAATGCCTATGCTCGAACTTACTAGTTTTCTCGATAAGATAGAAAATGATCAATATGAGTCTTTTGATAAAAAGTTTAGTAATAGTGATATTGATAACTTTGTAGTTCAAGTAAATAAACTTATTGAATATCTAGGGAATAAAGATAAAAAAACAAATTCATTAATTGATACTTTAAAAAATTCTAATAAATCATTAGAAGAATATAATAAAGCAGTTGACGCTTCTGCAATCATTTCAAAATTTGATAAAAATGGTTTGATTACATATATAAATGATAAGTTTATTGAAATATCTGGTTATACAGAAGACGAGTTATTAGGAAAAGAATATAATATTCTAAGACATAAAGGAATGGATGTAGAATTTTTTGATAATTTATGGTCAAAAATTAGTAACAAAAATATTTGGAATGGAGAACTAAAGAATCAAAAAAAAGACAATCAAGAATATCATATTTCTTCAATCATTGTTCCTATTCTAGATTCTAATGATGATATCTTAGAATATTTATCTTTTAGTGTTGATATAACAGAACATATACATTCTTTACAGCAAGCAAGGGCAGCCGAAGCTTCAAAATCTATTTTCTTGGCAACAATGTCTCATGAAATAAGAACACCTTTAAACGGTATTTTAGGCTTTGCAAAATTATTAGAAACAGGAACTATCCCAAAAAAAGAAAAAGGGTATGTTGATATTATTAATAGTAGTGCAAAATCACTTCTTGGAATTATCAATGATATTTTAGATATTTCTAAAATAGAGAGTGGTAAGTTTGAACTTGAAAGAAGAAGATTCAACCCATTTAAAGAGTTTGAACCTGCAATTGAACTTTTTGTAGCAAAAGCTAGTGAAAAAGATATTGACATTCTTTTCTATATTGATCCAAGATTACCAAGTGCAATTATTGGAGATCCTTTAAAAATTAAGCAAGTACTATCAAATTTAATTGGTAATGCAATTAAGTTTACTCCAAAAAATGGCGATATATCTATTAAAATTGAACTTGTACACAAAAGTGATTCAAAGGTTATGATTTTATTTAGTATAAAAGATTCAGGTATTGGAATTCCAGATGATAAACAAAAAGCAATTTTTGATCCATTTTCTCAAGCAGACAGTAGTGTCACTAGGCAATTTGGTGGAACAGGACTTGGATTAAGTATTAGTACAAATATTATATCTCTAATGGGCTCAACTATAGAACTTGATAGTAAAGAAGACCATGGTAGTGAATTCTATTTTGAGTTAGATTTAGAATATGAAAAAAGTAAAAATTTATATCCTCAAATTGATACAAGTTCAAAAATTGCAATTTTTTGTTATGAGTATGATTGTACTTCACAATTAGGAATAGTAAAAAAATACTTAACAAATTATTCTGAACCAGAGATTACAGATCATCCGGAACAATTAAATGAATATTCTCTTGCTATTGGTAGGTATGATGATTTAATTAAATTAGATACTGAGAAAATAGATATCCCATTAATTTATATATGTGATTATGAAGAGAAAATAGTTGATACGGAAAAAGAACATAGGGTAATAAAAGCACCAATAAATCAGTCTAAACTTTATGATGCGATTGTTGATATTTTAAATCCTGGACTAGAAGAAGAGTTAATAGTTGATTTTGAAGCAATCGAGCATTCTAATGTAACTTGTTTAATTGCAGAAGATAATCTTGTAAATCAACATCTTATGGAAGCAATGCTTGCACAAAAAGGTATTAAGTCTAAGATTGCAGAAAATGGGCAAGTTGCTTTAGATGAAATTAAATCGGGTGCAATTTATGATATTATTTTTATGGATATAAATATGCCTGTTATGAATGGAATAGAATCAACTCATGCAATAATTAATTATGAAGAAGAGTTTAATTTAAATCATACTCCCATTGTAGCACTTACTGCAAATGCAGTTGCCGGGGATAAAGAAAAGTTTTTAGCAGAAGGTATGGATGATTATATTCCAAAACCTTTTGAGGAATATATGTTAGATGCAGTTTTAAATAAATATATAAAAAGTAAAAATGAATCTGAAGAGCAAAAAGAAAAACAAGTTATTGAAGATGCTGTTTTAGAAGATGAAGAATTTATTTATTCAATAGAAGATACAGCAAAATCTTTAGGTTTAGGATTACCAATTTTTAAGACTATTTTAAAAACTTTTATATCTTCAATAGATAAAGATTTAGATAATTTAAAAGTATGTATTGATGAAAATGATTTGGACAAAATTGTAGGAGCTTCTCATAAAATAAAAGGAGCTGCAGGTAATTTAAAAATCAATAATGTATTTGAAGTTACAAAAGATATAGAACATTGTGCAAAAGAGAAGTTTGAAATTGATTACATGAATAAATATGAAAAACTAGTAAACTGCGTTAAGGAAATAAAAACAACTTATGAAGAAGAGTCTTAGGACTTACTCTTCTAATTGTTTAATAAGAGTTTTGCAAAAAACTTCAAAAGAGGGCAAATCTAATTTTGCTTCTCTTTGTTTCTTCCCCCACATAGGTTCTGGAAAATACGAGTCTTCTTTAAATCTTGCCATTATATGAAAATGTACATGTGGAACATAGTTCCCAAAAGAGGCAATATTAATTTTTTCAGGGTTATAATATTTAATCATTTCTTTTTCAATTATTTCAAGTAGTCTAAATATTTCTTGTTTTGTTTCAACTGGACAATCAGAAAATTCTTTATGCTTCTTATTTGTAAATATCTTTAACCAAGGAATTTCACTCTCCTCAATTTGAATATTAATGTATTGATTATTGAAATTCATCATAAATTTTCTTTACTTCATCAATATGTTCAATAAATAGGTCAATAAGATTTGGATCAAAATGCTTACCTTTTTCATTCATTAGTAATAATATTGCATCTTGCATAGTCCATGACTTTTTATAAGGTCTTACAGAGGTAAGGGCATCAAATACATCGGCAATTGAAACTATTCTTGCACTAATTGGTATATCTTCTGCTACTTTCCCTTCTGGGTAACCAGAACCATCAAATTTCTCATGATGATTTAATGCAATACTCTCTCCTTCAATTAAATAGGCACTTTTTGTATCTTTTAAAATTTCACTTCCAATATAAACATGTTTTTTCATAATTGCAAACTCTTCTTCCGTTAACCTACCTTCTTTAAGTAGAATAAAATCAGGAATTCCAACTTTCCCTATATCGTGAAAAGGTGAGGCATAAAAAATAGTTTCTTGTTGTCTTTCATCAAGACCATATTTTTGAGCTAAAAGTTTCGAATAATGTGCAACTCTAACTGTATGATTTGCTGTTTCTGCATCTTTGTATTCAGCCGTTCTTCCTAAAACCATCAATGTTTCATGTTCTCTGTGTTGAATTTCAGCAGTAGCTTTTTTTACTTCACCTTCTAGTAATAATGCTTTATCTTTTAATTTTAGTTGTGCAATTCTTAAGGCAAGTAGATTAATACTTCTTGCTTTAAATTCAGTGATTTCAATAGGTTTTGTTAAAAAATCTGTTGCACCAACTTCTAATGCTTTTAATTTTAATTCTTGGTCATCTCCAACTGCTGTTATAACAACAACTGGAATCTCTTTATGTACTTCTCTAAATCTTTCAATAAGTTCTATACCATCAATAACTGGCATCATATAATCAGTATATAATATATCAATATCATTTTCTAAAATATAATCTAATCCTTCAACTGGATCTTCGAATGTCTTAATATTTAAATTAAACTCCATTCCGTAAGCTTGCACTAGCATAAGATTAACTGGTTCATCATCTATATAAACAGCTTTTAAATTTTCAAGTTCCATCTTAATGTAATACCTTTGTAATAAACTATAATTTGTGTAGTTATTATTATAACTAATTTTAAAAAAAAGTTATCTTATTTATTCAAGTTAATTACTACAAATAAATACTTATAAATAATAAATAGTTCCTATTCAACAACATTTAAGTAAAAATTAATTATAATCCGTTTCCATTTTTCCAACCATAAAAGAAGTTTTTATAAAATGTTTTGTGTTTTATAAAAAGTTGGCGTGGATAGTTCGGGAAGAACATTTAATGTTCATGCCTGTTGGAAAGTGGTAATAAACACAAAAAGAGGACAGACTTATGAAAGTAAGAGCTTCAGTAAAGAAGATGTGTGACAAGTGTAAAATTGTCAAAAGAAGAGGTGTCGTAAGAGTGATTTGCGAAACTAAAAAACACAAACAAAGACAAGGATAATAAGCATGGCAAGAATTGCAGGTGTTGATTTACCAAACAAAAAGAGAATGGAGTACGCATTAACGTACATCTTTGGAATTGGATTACATAACTCTAGATTAATTTTAGATGCTGTTGGAATTGATTACAACAAAAGAGCACATGAATTATCAGAAGACGAAGCGGCAGCTATTAGACAAGAGATTCAAAAATCATTTATGGTTGAAGGTGATCTTAGAAAAAAAGTTGCGATGGATATTAAATCTTTAATGGACTTAGGTTCTTACAGAGGTTTAAGACACAGAAAAGGTTTACCGTGTAGAGGGCAAAAGACTAAGACTAATGCTCGAACTAGAAAAGGTAAAAAGAAAACTGTTGGCGCAGCGGCTAAGTAAGGATATTTAGATGGCAAAAAGAAAAGTAACTAGAAAAAAAGTTGTAAAAAAGAATATTGCTGATGGTATCGTTCATATTGCGGCAACATTTAATAATACAATGGTAACTGTAAGTGATAGTGCTGGTAATGCAATTGCATGGTCAAGTGCTGGTAACTTAGGGTTTAAAGGAAGTAAAAAGTCTACTCCTTTTGCTGCACAAGCTGCTGTTGAAGACGCTGTGCAAAAAGCTATGGAACATGGTATTAAAAATCTTGGTATTAAAATCCAAGGTCCAGGTTCAGGTAGAGATACAGCAGTTAAGGCTGTTGGAGCTATTGAAGGTATTTCTGTTAAGTGGTTTAAAGATGTTACTCCTTTACCACATAATGGTTGTAGACCTCCTAAAAGAAGAAGAGTGTAAGGGGCAGTTATGGCAAGATATAGAGGACCAGTAGAAAAAATCGAGAGAAGACTTGATGCAGACCTTGGATTAAAAGGTGAGAGAAGACTTAACGGAAAATCTGCTTTAGAAAAAAGACCATTTGCTCCAGGACAACACGGACAAAGAAGAACTAAAATTTCTGAGTATGGATTACAGTTAAGAGAAAAGCAAAAAGCTAAATTTATGTATGGTGTTTCTGAAAAACAATTCAGAAAATACTTCAAAAAAGCAGCTGCTTCTGAAGGTAATACAGGATCTAACTTAATTACATCAATTGAGCAAAGACTTGATAATGTTGTTTATAGAATGGGATTTGCATCAACTAGAGCAAATGCTAGACAATTCACAACACACGGACACGTTTTAGTAGACGGAAAGAAAGTAGATATTCCTTCTTTTGTTGTTAAAGCAGGTCAAAAAATTGAAATTAAAGAAAAATCTAAAACTAACCCTCAAGTTGTAAGAGCTTTAGAATTAACTAACCAAACTGGTATGGTTGAATGGGTTGACGTAGATAAAGATAAAGTATTCGGAATTTTTACAAGAATCCCAACTCGTGAAGAAGTTGTTATTCCTGTTGAAGAAAGATTAATTGTAGAGTTATATTCTAAATAATAAGTAAGGTAGGCTATGAAAAAATTTGCAGATACACCGTTTTTACCAACAGAAGTTGAAATTGAAGCTATTAGCGATAATGAAGCTAAAATATCAGCATATCCATTCGAAAGTGGTTTCGCAATAACTTTAGCACACCCTTTAAGAAGACTTCTATTAAGTTCTTCAGTTGGTTACGCACCAATTGGAGTTAAAATAGAGGGCGCTTCGCATGAGTTTGACTCATTAAGAGGAATGCTTGAAGATATAGCTATTTTTATTATTAATCTTAAAAATATTAAGTTTAAAATCAATGGTGATGAAGAGCAAGTAGTTGTTGAATATTCTTTTGATGGACCAAAAGAAATTAAAGGTGAAGACTTAATCAACTCTGATGTTGAAGTAGTTTCTCCTGATGTTCATTTAGCTACTATTAATTCAGACTGTAACTTAACATTCTCAGTTATTATCCAAAGAGGAATTGGTTACATGCCTTCTGAAGATATTAGAGATATGTTAGAATCAGACTATATCCCATTAGATGCTTTCTTTACTCCGGTAAGAAAAGTAGTTTATGATATTGAAAAAATGTTAGTTGAAGATAATCCTAACTTTGAAAAAGCTGTATTTAATGTACAAACAAATGGACAAATTACTCCTATTACTGCTTTTAAAGAAGCTGTATCTGTTATGTACTCTCAAATGTCAGTATTTAATAAAGTATTTGATTTATCAGAAGTAACAGTTAGTGATTCAGGTGAAGAGCCAGTTGAACTAAAAGATTTAATTGTAAAAATCGATGACTTAAACTTAAGTGCTAGAAGTTTCAACTCTTTAGATAGAGCTGGACTTAAATTCCTTGGTGAATTAGTACTTATGAGTGAAGTAGAAGTAAAAAATATTAAAAATTTAGGAAAAAAATCTTTTGACGAAATCCAAGAGAAATTAGAATCTTTAGGTTTCCCAATTGAAAATACACTTCCAGAAAATGTTGCATCAGCTTTAAGAAGAAAGCTAGAGCAACTTAAAGCATAATTTAAGGGTTTGATATGAGACATAAGCACGGATATAGAAGGTTAAACAGAACTTCTTCTCACAGAAAAGCATTGTTAAAAAATATGGCAATTGCAATCATCACAAGAGAGAAGATTGAAACAACTGTTCCAAAAGCAAAAGAGTTAAGAAGATATATTGAAAAATTAGTAACAACTGCTAGAAATGCAGATTTAAATACTCATAGATTAGTATTTTCTGCATTACAAGATAAAGAAGCTACTAAAAAACTTATCAATGAAATCGCACCAAAATACGAAGGTAGATCTGGTGGATATACTTCAATTGTAAAAACTAGAATTAGAAGAGGGGATGCTACAGCAATGGCATTCATTTCATTCGTATAATTTATTAGTTTAATTTTAAAAAAAGGGTTAGAAGATTTTCTTCTAACCCTTTTTTTTTACTCAATATTTATTTGAAAATATTATTATTTTTATAATCAAAATTTATTTACCAGATTTTAATCAAAATTTTTATATAATGGCGCGATATGCTATATAAAGTAAATCCTAGGAGAGCCATTTGATAACTCTAAAAGAAGCACTAAAATTAAATAGTGACGATATTAAAAAACTAAGAGAAAACCTAGCTTCGAAAATCAAAGAAAATGATACTGGTGCATATGTTGAACAACTAACAAATAGTGATGTTACAACATCTGGAGAAGGTATTCCAATTGCAATCAAAGATATTATTAATGTTAAAGATTGGAATATTACTTGCTGTAGTAACATTTTAAAAGGATATGTAAGTCCTTACGATGCTACAGTTATTAGAAACTTAAGAGAATCTGGATTAAGCCCATTTGGACGAGCAAATATGGATGAATTTGCTATGGGAAGTTCAACTGATACTTCTTGTTATGGTAAAACATTAAATCCTCATGATTCCAATAAAACAGCTGGTGGAAGTTCTGGTGGTAGTGCTGCTGCTGTTGCTGCTGGTATTGCTGTTGCTGCTTTAGGAACTGATACAGGTGGATCAGTAAGACAACCTGCTGCATATTGTGGTGTGGTTGGAATGAAACCAACTTATGGAAGAGTTTCAAGATATGGCGTAACTGCTTATTCCTCATCTTTAGACCAAGTAGGTCCAGTTACTCAAAATGTTGAAGATGCAGCAATTTTATATGATATTATTTCTGGACATGACCCAATGGATTCAACTTCTGCAAATGTAGAATATGAAGCTGTTACTCCTAAGCTAGATTCAAATAGAAAATTAAAAATAGCTGTTATTGATAACTTTGTAGAACAAGCAAGTCCTGCAATTAAATCTGGATTTGCAAAAGCAGTTAAAGCTTATGAAGATGCAGGACATGAAATTGTTCATAAAAATATGCTTGATACAGATAAAATCCTTTCTTCTTACTATATTGTTGCAACTGCTGAAGCATCTGCAAATCTTTCAAGATTTGATGGTGTTAGATATGGAAATAGAAAAGGTACTGGTGGATTAAAAGATATGTATATCCAAACTAAATCACAAGGATTTGGTGATGAAGTACAAAAAAGAATTATGTTAGGTTCTTTTGTATTAAGTTCAGGATACTACGATGCATATTATATAAAAGCTCAGAAAGTAAGACACTTAATCAAAGATGAATATGAAGAAATTTTTAAAGATGCAGATTTGATTTTATCTCCAGTTGCTCCTACAACAGCACCTGAATTTGGAAGCTTTAAAACATCACTTGAAATGTATTTAAGTGATATATATACAATTTCTGTGAACCTAGCTGGATTACCTGCTATTTCATTACCAATTGATAATGATGAAGATGGAATGCCAATAGGATTACAATTAATCGGTCGAGCTTATGATGAGCAAACGATGTTTGATGGTGCGTTAGCATTAGAAAAAGCTGTAAATTACAGTAAATAATTAGAAAGGAATATTATGAGAATTAGAAAAAGAGCTTTAACATTTGAAGATGTTTTATTAGTACCTGCAAAATCGGAAATTTTACCAAAAGAGGTATTATTAAAAACAAAATTAACAAAAAATATTACTTTAAATATTCCTTTTGTTTCTGCGGCAATGGACACAGTAACAGAATATGAAGCTGCTATTGCAATGGCAAGACTTGGTGGAATAGGAATTATTCATAAGAACATGGATATTGACGCTCAAGCATTACAAGTTAAAAAAGTTAAGAAGTCAGAATCAGGAATGATTATTGACCCAATTACAATTAAAATGGAACAAACACTTCAAGATGCAGAAGATATTATGGCTTCTTATAAAATCTCAGGAGTTCCCGTTGTAGATGATAATCAAATCTTATTAGGAATTGTTACAAATAGAGATATGAGATTTACTAAAGATTTCACTAAAAAAGTAAGTGAAAAAATGACAATGATGCCATTAATCACTGCAAAAGAGGGAACAACTTTAGAGGATGCTGCAGATGTAATGCATTCAAATAAAATTGAAAAATTACCAATCGTTGATAATAAAAATAGACTTATTGGTCTTATTACAATCAAAGATATTAATAAAAAAAGAGAATATCCTGATGCTTCTAAAGATGAATTAGGAAGATTAATTGTTGGTGCTGCAATTGGTGTTGGACAATTAGACAGAGCAACTGCATTAGTTGAAGCAGGTGTTGATGTTTTAGTTATGGATTCGGCACATGGACATTCAAAAGGTATTTTAGATTCAGTAAAAGATATCAAGTCTAAATTAGATGTTGAGATTATTGCTGGAAATGTAGCAACTTCTGAAGGTACGAAAGCACTTATTGATGCTGGTGCTGATGCAGTAAAAGTTGGTATTGGTCCTGGTTCTATTTGTACAACTAGAATTGTTGCAGGTGTTGGTGTTCCACAAATTTCTGCAATTGATGAGTGTGCAGAAGAGGGTGCTAAATATGGTGTTCCAATTATTGCTGATGGTGGTATCAAATACTCTGGTGATGTTGCTAAAGCGTTAGCTGTTGGTGCAGCTTCTGTTATGATGGGTTCTGCATTAGCAGGAACTGATGAGTCTCCAGGTGAATTAATTTTATTCCAAGGAAGAAAATTCAAAACATATAGAGGAATGGGTTCAATTGGAGCAATGACTAAAGGAAGTACTGATAGATACTTCCAAGAAGGAACAGCTGCTGATAAACTTGTACCAGAAGGTATTGAAGGTAGAGTTGCATATAGAGGTTCAATCGCTGATATTATTCACCAAATGACTGGTGGATTAAGATCATCAATGGGATATCTTGGTTCTGGAACAATTGAAATCTTCCAAGACACTGCAGAGTTTGTTGAGATTACAAGTGCAGGGCTTAAAGAGTCTCATGTACATGATGTAACGATTACTAACGAAGCTCCAAATTACCACGTATAAAAAAAGAGGTTTATAACAGCCTCTTTTTCTAAATTTCTGCGTTATTCGCAGAAATTTTTTTACTCACTTACTCTAGTAAGCTCCCACAAAAAATTTTGCTCCTGCCTTGAACTTTAAAAAAATAGTCAATTCTAAATATTTTTTTAGTATAATATTATATATTATAAAAAGGATAAAAATGAAAAAATTAAGTTTAATATTGATTTTATTATCAATATTTTTATTTACAGGTTGTGTCTCATATCAACCTACAATACCAAAAAACTATGAAGGAAAAAAAGCCTATATTATGGACTCAGCAAGTATTCATAGCTCAAGTAAAGCAGATATGTTTTATTTAGAAAAGATTAATGATGCTAAAATATATAATAGTCGTTATAGTACGTTGGATAAAAACTATGGAAGAGGCTTTAATATGATAGTTGATAAATTCAATCATGATATAGCTGCTAAAAAAACTAAATTTACAATTGTAGGGAGAACAGAATATGCTGCACCTATTTTAGCACTTACTAATCCAGTGTATGAAGTCAGAGGTGAAATTGAATTTATTCCTAAAGAAAATATTCAATATATAGTAAAAGGGGTATTAGGAGAAAAAAAGTCTTCGGTATGGATTGAAGATTATGAAACAAAAGAAATTATAAATAAGAAAATTGAAGTAATTGATTCTTCTCTAGGTTTTTTTGAAAAATAGTTTAAATTAGTATTTTGTCTATATTCTCAATTTGTACTTGGAAATATAGGCAATCTTAAATATCTATATATAACGCCAAGGGGTTTAGCAAAAGCTTGTCAGGCTTTTACTAGTCACTTTTAACTTTTTTCTTTGCTTTCTTTATATCTTTCTGACGTGTTGGTGTAAATTGATTTTCAGTTCTTTTATTCTCGGCTCTTTTTTTTCTAATAAAATAGATAATGACTCCAGAACAAGCAAAAGAGAGTAAAGCTATTAGTTCAAACATTGGTTTCCTTTTTGTTTTTGTCATCATAGTAAAAATGTATGTAAATCTAATGTAATATTTATTATAGATTCTCCACTTTTATTTTCTTTTATTAACTTTTTACTACAATATCAGAAAAAAGGGGACAGCCCTCTTTTCCTCTTTTCTAAATAAGAAGACTGAAAATATATGAACTAAAGGATTAATAAATGCCACATGTAGAGATTAAATATTCTGATGACTTGAATATTGATACTAAAAATATTTTTGATGATATAGAAAATATTATTAATGAAGTAGATTCAGGTGCTGGGATATGTAAGTCTAGAGCTTACCCATGTAGTGAGTATAAGTACACGCATATATTAGTTAAATTCCGGGGACAGGATATATAATTATCTGAATTCATATCTCTATGGTGAAATCTAGATGATATGTAATATATCATTAGTTGTAAAATAGTATAATCTATTTATGAAAATAAAACTATTTTATGATAAAGAATGTCCTTTTTGTAGCTCTTATGCAAACTATATTAAATTAAAAGAAAATCATGAATTAAGTATTTTAAATGCTAGAGAAAATAGTAAAGATATAAAGAAATTAAGAAATAGAGGTTTTGATATAAATGATGGTTTTATTATAATATTAGGTGAAGGTAAAATTTATCAAGGTGCAGGTGCAATAATTTTTTTAAATAAAATATCTTCAAAGAAAGTTTATTTTCCAAATAATAAATTTTTCAAAAGTTTTATTTATTCATTTATAAGAGTTATTAGAAAAATAGTTTTAAAAGTATTAGGTAGACAATCTAATTTATGATTTACTTGAAACTTAGCAATTCAGGGGGATAGAATCTGTCTCTTATACACATCTCCGAGCCCACGAGACCAGA